>Ga0134098_1000199_pt1 | contig 66996 bp, 48 predicted proteins | sample 9_3taG_FD_94456 | JGI IMG/M metagenome (GOLD analysis project Ga0134098, IMG submission 94456) | Switchgrass degrading microbial communities from high solid loading bioreactors in New Hampshire, USA - 9_31_10_142_A3 metaG | ecosystem: Engineered > Bioreactor > Semi-continuous > Anaerobic >... | reverse complement strand
GGTCGGGTAGTATTTTTTGAAACCGTATATTCAAAAAATCTCCACACCTCCCCTTGACAAGTAAAGTTGGAGTGATAATTATTTTTTTAAAAAAAGTGTCACCCATCATTGTGTTTTGTACAAAATTTTTAGATTATCTTCATATATACTATTTTAGGAAAATATATGGTATAATATAATTGCATTCTTCTATAGAAAGGTAGTGTTATTATGAATACCGCTAAAAAAATTTTATTAAAGCTTATAGATGAAATTCCAGAGAGCCAAATTCCAGAAGTAATTGATTTTATTAGTTTCTTGAAATTAAAAAAAGACAAACAAATATTTAAAGATTTAGAATTAGCAAGTGAGAGCAGTATGGATTTTTGGAATAATGATATCGATGACGAGGTATGGAATAATGTATAATCAAGGAGATATATTACTGATTCCAATACCATTCAGTGATTTAACTTCTAATAAAAAAAGGCCGGTATTAGTTTTATCTAACAATGATTACAATACAAGAACAGAAGATATTATTGTAGCAGCGATTACTTCAAATATTACATTAAAAGAATATGGCATTCTGATTTCGAATAAGGATATGCAAGAAGGAAATTTGCATGTTGATTCCTGTATAAGAGTGGATAAAATATATACGCTTTCCCAGAGTATAGTCATAAAAAAGTTTGGAACGGTTAAGCCTGAAATCATTAATAATGTAAAAGAAAAATTGCGAAAGCTTATATGATTAATAGGATAATATCTTTTGCTATTTTTATGGCAATAAAGAGACAACAAAAATCGCTCCCGTATTTAAGTATTTTGTATACAATTTTTAGTGTATAACCTTTACAAAATACCATGAAAGTGATAGAATATATTGTCGAATAGATATTGATAAAAAGATAACAAGGGGGCAATAAATGATGTCAAGATCAAAACAAGCAATGGACGGTAACACAGCTGCTGCACATGTAGCCTATGCGTTTACTGAAGTTGCTGCCATTTATCCAATTACACCGTCAAGTCCTATGGCTGATTGTGTCGATCAATGGTCTGCCGCAGGTCGTGAAAATATTTTCGGTAATCAGGTAAAAGTTGTGGAAATGCAGTCCGAAGCAGGTGCGGCAGGTGCCGTTCATGGTTCGTTGGCCGCTGGGGCATTAACAACTACCTTTACTGCTTCACAGGGTCTTCTTTTGATGATTCCTAACATGTACAAGATAGCTGCTGAACAGCTTCCCAGCGTATTCCATGTGTCTGCGCGTACTGTTGCTACACATGCACTGAATATTTTCGGTGATCACAGCGACGTATACAGTTGTCGGGAAACCGGTTTTGCAATGCTGGCTGAAACAAATCCACAGGAAGTAATGGATTTGGGTGCGGTTGCGCATCTTGCCGCTATTGAAGGGAAAGTTCCTTTTATCAATTTCTTTGACGGTTTCCGTACATCTCATGAAGTTCAAAAAATTGAAGTATGGGATTACGAAGACCTGAAAGAAATGTGCAACATGGATGCTGTGAAGGCATTCCGCGATCACGCGTTAAATCCCGAGAAACCGGCAATGCGCGGTTCACACGAAAATGGGGATATCTTCTTCCAACATCGTGAAGCATGCAATCGGGTTTATGATAATTTACCTGCCGTTGTAGAAAAATATATGGCTATGGTCAATAAGAAGCTTGGTACCAATTATGATTTGTTCAATTACTACGGTGCTCCTGATGCAGACCGTGTTATTGTTGCTATGGGCTCTGTTTGTGATACTATTGAAGAAGTCGTTGATTATTTAAATGCCAGAGGGGAAAAAGTAGGACTGATTAAAGTTCGTTTGTATCGTCCCTGGGTTTCCAAGAGTTTTCTAAAGGTTCTTCCTAAGACGGTAAAGAAGATTGCTGTTCTTGACCGTACCAAAGAACCGGGTGCATTAGGTGAACCGTTATACCTTGATGTTGCTGCAACTCTTCGTGAAGCTGGTCTTCATGATATCGTATTAACGGGTGGACGTTACGGACTTGGTTCCAAAGATACTCCTCCTTCTTCAATATTTGCTGTTTATACCGAACTTCAGAAAAATGATCCGAAACCACGCTTTACCATTGGTATTGTAGATGATGTTACAAACTTAAGCTTACCGGAAGTTAAGCCTGCACCTATTACAGCTGCTCCCGGTACGGTAGAATGTAAATTCTGGGGCCTTGGCGGAGACGGTACAGTAGGTGCTAATAAGAACTCCATAAAAATTATCGGTGACCATACGGATAAATACGTTCAGGCATATTTCCAATATGATTCCAAGAAAACAGGTGGTGTTACCATTTCTCATCTTAGATTTGGTGACAAACCTATAAAGAGCACATATTATATCAATCAAGCAGACTTTGTGGCATGTCATAGTCCGGCTTATATTGTTAAGGGGTTTAAGATGGTTCAGGATGTAAAGCCTGGCGGAATTTTTCTAATCAACTGTCAGTGGTCGGATGAAGAATTAGGTACCAAATTGAATGCTGAAACGAAGAAATATATTGTAGAAAACAATATTCAAGTATATACAATTAATGCAATTGATATTGCAAATGAAATCGGTATGGGGAAACGCACCAATACCATTCTTCAGGCTGCATTCTTTAAATTGGCAAATATTATACCTATTGATGAGGCTGTTAAATACATGAAGGAAGCTGCAAAGAAAACCTACGGCAAGAAGGGCGACGCAGTGGTAGAGATGAACTACAAAGCCATTGATGCAGGTGTTAATGCCGTTCATAAGGTAGAAGTTCCGACATCCTGGGCAAATCCGGAAGCAGATCCTCCTGCTATAGAACTGAAGGGACGTCCTGCTACGGTTAAGATGGTGAAACAACTTCTTAACCCAATTGCATTGATGGATGGTGACAGTCTCCCTGTGTCTGCATTTGCAGAGAATCCGGACGGACAATTTGAATTAGGTGCTTCTGCATACGAGAAGCGTGGTATCGCTGTAAATGTACCCGAATGGGATCCGGAAGCTTGTATTCAATGTAATCAATGCTCATTTGTATGTTCACATGCTACCATACGTCCGTTTATGTTGAGTGAAGAGGAGGTAAAAGCGGCTCCTGCCAACATTAAGCTTGCTGATACCAAACCAAAAGCCGGTGAATATAAATTCACCGTGAGCATATCTCCGTTGGATTGTATGGGATGTGGTGAGTGTGTGACTGTTTGTCCTGCCAAGACCAAGGCTCTTAAGATGGTTCCGCAGGAAACGCAGGCAGATCAGCAGGCAGTATTTGATTACTTAGTTGCCAATGTAGGAAAGAAACCCGGTGCGCCGGCTGATACTACGGTGAAAGGTTCTCAGTTCAATCAACCGCTTCTTGAGTTCTCAGGAAGTTGTGCCGGTTGTGCTGAAACATCCTATGCTCGCTTAATCACTCAATTGTTTGGTGAACAAATGTATATTTCAAATGCTACGGGATGTTCTTCCATATGGGGTGGTCCTGCTGCAGCATGTCCATATACGGTCAATAAGGATACCGGAAGAGGTCCTGCGTGGGCTAACTCGTTGTTTGAAGATAATGCAGAGCATGGTTTCGGTATGTATCTTGGACAAAAGATTATTCGTGAGCAGTTGATTGCTAAGCTTGAAAAAATTGTTGCTTCGGATAAAGCATCTGCCGAATTGAAAGCTGCTTTTGAGAAGTTCATGGAAACCAAAGACAAGACCAGAGAGAATACCCTTGCTGCCGAAGCATTGATTCGTGAGCTTGAAAAGGCGGCTGCCGCAGGTTGTGAGCTTTCAAAAGAAGTGCTGGATAAAAAGCAATACCTTGCTAAGAAGTCCGTATGGATCCTTGGTGGAGACGGATGGGCATATGATATTGGTTTCGGTGGACTTGACCATGTACTTGCTTCAGGCGAAAATGTGAATATTATGGTATTTGATACCGAGATGTATTCCAATACGGGTGGACAAATTTCGAAAGCTTCCAATATCGGTGAAGTTTGTCAGTTTGCTGCTGCAGGTAAAGAAATCGGTAAAAAGAATCTTGCTGAAATTGCCATGAGTTATGGTTATGTATATGTAGCACAAATTGCTCTCGGTGCTAATCCTGCTCATGCTCTTAAAGTGATTCTGGAAGCGGAAGCTTATAACGGACCGTCCTTAATTATAGCTTATGCTCCTTGTGAGCTTCACGGAATTAAAGGCGGTATGACGCATTGCCAGGATGAAATGAAGAAAGCGGTAGCATCCGGTTATTGGAATCTTTTCTCGTTCAATCCTGCTCTTAAGGCAGAAGGAAAGAATCCGTTTACTTTATCATCTAAGCCGGGTGACGGAAGCTATCAAGAATTCCTGAACAATGAAACACGTTATGCCCGTTTGGCTCGTTCCTTCCCGGACCGTGCAGAAAAGCTCTTTAGTGAGTCTGAGAAAGCCGCTAAGGAACGTTATGAACGCTTGTTAAAGTTGGTAGAGTTTTATAAAGAGTAAAATATAAGATAATGAAATCGCCGCATTAAAAATGCGGCGATTTTACTTTGGAATAATATTCATCAACTAAAAAATATATGTCCTGGTCGTTTGGTCGTCCGAGTAATCTTGAAATATTTAATTAGACATGCTATCATTATGTTATTATATTGTTCTACTATACAAGGAGTGTTTACTGTTTATGTCAAAGTTGAAGCGATTCATTGGTTATTATTCCCCTTATAAAAACTTATTTTTCATGGATATGTTTTGTGCGTTTATTTTATCCGGTATTGATCTTTTTTTCCCGTCTCTTGTTAAATATTTAATGGATGATGTATATGACAAGCGACCTGACAATATGCTGAGTATTGTCATTATGACTTCTGCCATATTGTTAATTCTCTATATTATACGTTATTTTTGTCAGCGTTATATTTCGTCTTGGGGTCATATTATGGGTGCAAGAATGGAAGCGGATATGAGAAGAGATCTGTTCAATCATCTGCAAAAGCTTTCTTTTTCGTTTTATGATGATGAAAACACGGGAAAATTGATGTCACGTATTACCAATGATCTTTTTGATATATCGGAATTGGCTCACCATGGGCCGGAAGATGTCTTTATTTCTCTTGTTAAAATTGTTGGTGCCGTCATTATTATGTTTACCATGGATATAAAACTTACTCTCATACTGTTGTTTTTAATGGTATTGATTGTGATATTTACAAGTATATATAATCTTAAAATGAGAAGAGTATTTGCCGAAAACCGTAAAAAGATTGCCATTGTAAATGCCAAGGCACAAGACAGTTTGGAAGGCATACGTGTTGTTAAGTCTTTTGCTAATGAAGAGATTGAAATGATTAAGTTTGATGATGGTAATAAACAGTTCCTGAGGACCAAGGAAAACAGTTATGATATCATGGGTAAATTTCATGCGGGAAACCAGTTTCTTCAAGGCATTCTTTATTTAAGTGTGCTTGTGTTTGGTGGGATTTTCTTAAGTTGGGGATATATTTCCACCTCGGATTTGGTGGCATATATTTTATTTATTAACGTATTTTTAAACCCTATTGATCGTTTGGTTAACTTTACCGAAAGTTTTCAACGGGGAATGTCCGGTTTTGACAGATTTCTGGAGATATTGGATACCAAGCCTGAAATAGTGGATCGTGAAGATGCAATCGAATTAACGAATGTGAAGGGAGAAATTTGTTTTCATAATGTATCCTTTAGTTATAATGATAAGACGGAAGTCTTAAATAATATTAATCTTACCATAAAGAGCGGTCAGACGGTAGCTTTAGTAGGGCCTTCCGGTGCCGGAAAAACAACCTTTTGCAGCTTGATTCCAAGATTTTATGAAGTGAATGAGGGCAGTATTACTATAGACGGTAAGGATATACGCAGCTTGACTCTTGCTTCGCTTAGAAAAAATATAGGAATGGTTCAACAGGATGTTTATATGTTTTCAGGCACCATAGCGGAGAATATTCTCTATGGAAAACCTGATGCAACTATGGATGAAGTAATAGAGGCTGCAAAACTGGCCAATGCCCATGATTTTATTATGGAATTGGAAAATGGATATAATACTTTTGTGGGAGAGCGCGGTGTTAAATTATCCGGTGGACAGAAACAAAGAATATCCATTGCCAGGGCGTTTTTGAAAAACCCGCCCATATTAATCCTGGATGAAGCTACGTCTGCCTTGGATAATGAAAGTGAAAGACTGGTTCAGGAATCGTTGAATAAACTTGCGCATGGGAGAACTACGTTAATTATCGCTCATAGACTTTCTACCATAAAAAATGCAGATAATATCGTCGTATTGTCCACCAGAGGTATTGAAGAACAAGGCACTCATGAGGAATTAATGAAAAAAGGTGGTTTATATGCTTCCCTTTATCAGGAAGGCTTTAAAGATGTGTTTTAAAAAGTCTTTGCTTTTTCCTGTGCCTTTTTTATTGCATTATTGATTATCTCATTCACATTATTATCCATAATGTCTAACCCATTCGCTTACCCATTTCAAAGTTCTGCTATTACATACTTATCTGCTTCATAGAAATAGATAGGCATATTTTAAAACTTTTTACCAGTAAATTCAAGGAGTGGGTCTATTTATCTTTTTTAAAGAAATATTTTAGTAATATAATCGTAATACAACAATAATGGCAAAATTCTATGTAACATGATAAAATATATATAATAAGATATACATAGAAGAGGTGTTGTGCCTTGAAAGGAGCAAAGTTTATAATTTGGCTCTTGATATGTTCCGTTTTACTTTACGGCACAGTGTATGCGAATAATATTTCAGACACTTATGTTGAAGAAACAACGGAAGTTAGTAACATTCAGGATAATATTTTTGTCGGACAGGCTTCGAAAGAGTATGAGAACAGAATTGGTGACAGTTATTACGGATGGTCATTATCTTTGCCTGAAGATGCAGTGATAACGGATAGAAGTTTTAACGGACTGAATACAACAATAGAAGGAAAAGACGGAATGTATAAACTTACTTTGAACATATTGGAAAAGACAGATGAAGCATTGTATGCATTAACGTTTGGGATGAACATGGAAAATCCGGATGTTCTTGGTAAGGGCGTGGGATATAATAGTTATAATTATGGATATAACTGGATTGTATCAGGAGATGATAATAACAGGGTTGTTAAAAGGTGGTATGTCGGGGAAAAGTGGATTTTTTATCTTCAATTAGATGTAAACAGTAGGAAAAATTATAGGGCAAATATCAGAAAGTATTTAGGAATACTGAATTCTTTTATTCCTGAGTTTTCACAGGAGACGGCCATAAATGATTTGTCAACGGTAAATGAAAATGGCTACAGAACATTTTTCAATGAGGCAATGGGTTGGAAGATTGACGTACTTCCTGAATGGGAGATGCTATGGGAAGTTGATAAACCGCAGAAAGTAATTTTTAAGGATATTTATTCCGGTCATTCGGATAATGAATTGATGATTACTATGAGTTCCAAAGGTGATATTGCCAATTTGGATTCCTGGGTAAGTAATGATGTAATTATGACATCAAGAGAATATAATGCAGATATGGTTCAGTTAATTAGAACTGAAAAACAGGCCATTAACGGTATGGAATGTTCCGTACTGATAAAAAGCATTAATACAGGAGAGCAACTGTTTTATGAAAAGATATATTATTTGCTTGAAGAGCACTTTAAATATCGCATAAGGTATACTCTTTCTGAGGATGCATATTATGACGATGAATTTAGAAGTAAAGTAGAAGCAATGGTTCAATCTTTTTGTATTTTGTCTCCTGATATATATGAGATCGGTTATTTGACGGATCCTGATGAATTTTATGTGGATGAACTGTATAAAACAATTAAAAACGAAGAAGCCGGGTGGTCTTTGGAAGTACCTTATTCTTGGGAAGTAAGTGTCGATTTGGAGAGTCATAAGACTTTTATTTCCGAACAAAGCGGTGTTATTCATGTTGGTATGGGTGTTGCTGAAAATGTGTATTTGGAACAGTTTGAGAATTATTACGAAAATTTAGCAATTCCCCTTGCCCAGTTAGGCGGAAATTTTAAAAACGAAAAAATAGAAACGTTGAAACAGAAAGGAACCATAGTCAAAAAGTATACAAATTCGATTAAGAAATATAATGATATTTACAGAGAAGAACAATATGTTTTTTATAAAGACGGATATTTGTATACATTTTCCGTTCTTATCAACCAGCTTAGAATTACTCCTAAGAATATCGAAGTAATTGACAGAATATGGAAGTCTGTTGCCATTATACGAGATGGGTAAATATTAAAATAAACCATAAAGATACATTTGTTCATTTGTAGGGACGCCATACATGGCGTCCGCTTGAATCCATTCATATGTTTTCCTAAATCTATGTCCGAAACAATATAAAAACAATATATTATTCACTAATATCATTGGTCAAGTCCGTCATTTCAGTAGCGTTGTTAATTTCTTCCGGAAGAACCACTTCAAAATCTCCGTTATAATCTGTGTATTCATAATTAGCGTCGATTTGGTATTGTATCGTTTGGCCTTCTGCTGAAAGGCCCATGTCGAATATTGCTTTTGATTTTGTAATAAGGTACGTATTTTTATCAATATACATTTCCATGTATGCCTTGTTCACTTCAAATGTAACTCCTTGAAGTTGTGGGTTATTTTGCATTTGCAGTGTTTGGTTAAATATCTCCTGAAGATATACGTCACCTTTTAGGACAATCGTATTTTCGTCAGATAAGGTTTCATCTATTGTCATACCTGCGCATATTGCTTCATTCATGCCGAGATTTTGGTAAGCGCTTAGAGCACTGCTCTTTTCAAACATCATTTCACCCAGACCTTCCGGATAACTGATTTTAATCCATTGGTCCATCGTAGGAATGTTAAGGTCTTCTGTTTCGGGAAGGTTCATTTTCATATTCATATAGTATGCTTCTTTTGTGTAGTAAGCTTCTATATTCATATCCATATTGGAAAGAGCTTCAGGAGTTTCTTGAATACTGCTCAGATCCATATCCATATTTATATTCATGTGAACGAGGGTATTGTTATAATCTACTTCTCCTTCAAATTGTGTTTTCATATCTGTCGTACCCAAATCGCCTATTGACATTTTTATATCCATGTCACCGACGGTTTTATATTTGTTGATCGCAAGCATTGCCGAATCGTACCGGTCTAAGATTTCCTTTATTTCATTATAATCTTTTTCATCCCTTATTAAGACCGCATTAAATGAGCCGTCCCAAACCACTTTTTTGTCCAGTGCTTGAGCAATGAATCTTGCCGGTATGTATGTCCTGCTGTTATAAAGCATGGGGGCAACATCCAGTTCTTCTTCAACACCATTGATAAGAGCAATATTGTTTCCTATTTGCAAATATATCTTTTTATTTACCCCGTTTACTTCTTTTACAACCGTAACACTGCTGTCGTCAGGGTTCCATATGATATGCTCGTCATCGTCCGGTACGCCAAGGTTAACTAATATGGCGCGGAATGGCAATAAAGTTCTTCCGCTTACGATGATAGGCACATCGTCATATGTACCAATTTCTCCGTCAATAATGATTTTTACATTGGGGCTTTCCATGATGACTTCATCTGCTGAACAAATGACAGCAGACATGGCGGCAATTACAATGCATAAGGTTAGTACTAATAAGGTTTTTTTCATAAATTTTTCATCCTCCTAAAAAAGTATAACATTGATACGTGATATTATGTTTAACATTATATCAATTAAATGGAATTAATTCAATACATAACCTTAATTTTTTTTAAATATTGATAATTGCGTATAAAAGATCTAGAATATATATGAACGGTGGGGGTTTTATGAGAGTAAAACAAGTTTTGTATGAGTATGTTAAAGGGCACAAGTGGCAGTATATTATTGGTACTGTACTGCTTATTCTTGGCTCTTTTATTTCATCTTTGGTTCCCAAAGTATTGGGAACGGCAACGGATTTACTGAATCAGCAGCCTGTTGTTGTATCAGAAATCTATAAAAATCTTTTCCTGTTAATAGGAATATCCGTTTCTGCTTTTATCATCAAATTTTTTTGGAGATATTTTTTGATTGGGAGTTGCAGAAGCCTTGAATGCTACTTGAGAGAAAAATTATTTAAACATTTGCAAAGCCTTTCCGTTGATTTTTACAACAACAATAAAACAGGCGACTTAATTGCACTTGCAATTAATGATATACAGGCGATAAGAAGGGCGTTTGGCTTTGGAATTGTAGGCATTTTAGAAGGGGTTATTATTAACGCGGTTGCCATTATATATATGTCAAATTCCGTCCATCCGGTTCTTACGCTCATGGCGTTTGTTCCGGCTCCTTTGGTTATATTTTTGACACTTAAATTAAGGATGATTGTGAGAGAGCGTTTTGAAAAGGTTCAGGCTGCTTTTGCCGACATATCGGCTAGGGTTCAGGAAAATATATGCGGAATCAGGGTGATAAAGTCTTTTGCGCAGGAAAAAGAAGAAATTGAAGATTTTTCAAAAGTCAGTCAAGCCAGGGTAGATACTCAAATGAACCTTATAAAAATATCTGCGCTGATAAATCCTCTGACCCAGGTTTGTTTTGGTATCAGCTTTCTGCTCTTTATTATTTATGGAAGTGAATTGGTTATTAAGGGAGTCATTACAATAGGAGATTATGTAGCATTTAATTCGTACATATTACTTATTATGCGCCCCATCACCCATATAAGCAGGATTGTTGAAATATGGCAGAGAGGATTTGCTTCAATAAAACGACTGGATAGAATTTTTAGTATACCTGCAGATATAGGCGACGGCAATGGTAAGGATGTTAACGAATTACACGGAAGTATTGTGATAAAGGATTTGAATTTTAGATATCCCGGCACCAAGAACAGAGCTCTGAAAAATATAAATATTCATCTGGAAAAGGGAAAGACTCTTGGCATATTAGGAAGGACCGGCAGCGGTAAAACAACTTTTGTAGAGCTTTTGCTCAGGCTTTATGAGGTTGAAAGAGGGCATATTTTTATTGATCATGTGGATATTAATGATATTCCAATAGACATTTTACGGGAAAAAATCGGATATGTTCCTCAGGACAGTTTTCTGTTTTCAACTACCATTCGCAATAATATTGAGTTTTTCAGGGATGTTTATACCGACGAGGAAATTGAAGAGGCTGCCAGAAATTCAGGAATTTATGAGAGTATCCTTTCTTTTAAAGATGGTTTTGAAACAATGGTGGGGGAACGAGGTGTTACATTGTCAGGCGGCCAGAAGCAGAGAATTGCAATTGCAAGGGCTTTGATAAAAAATCCTTCAATAATCATTCTGGATGACAGCCTTTCTGCAGTGGATGCAAAGACGGAAAGTCAGGTTTTGAAAAATATTAAAAACTTTTTAAGAAACAGGACAGGTATTATTATTTCGCACAGGGTATCCACTGTTTCCCACGCAGATGAGATTATTTTCATGGACAGGGGAAGAATTGTGGAAAGAGGCAGTCATGAAGAGTTGATGGCATTAAAAGGGCATTACTATCATCTTTATCAGGAACAAATGAGTTTCAAAAATGGCGTGGAAAAGGAGTTTTCCTATGAATGTTGACACTACCCGTGATGAGTTTTTAATAAGAAACCAAAAAATACATTTCGGAAGATTATTAAGTTATATTAAACCTCACATTCCTTTGTTTTTATTATGTACTGTTTTTTCATTGCTGGTAAATGCGGCAACGGTAGCAAAACCTTACATTGTCAAGTATGTCATCGATGAACACCTTGTTTCAGGGAAACCGAGTATTACGGTTATAAGGTTTATGGGAATACTTTATTTTGTTCTTATCGTTTTAAGTGCCGCCTTGACCTATGCTCAAACATATTTTATGACGTATATCGGTCAAAAAATTATGTACAGAATCAGAAATCAATTGTTTGAGCATGTTCAGAAAATGTCGATGCGTTTTTTTGATAAGAATTCATCAGGGAAAATTCTCACAAGGGTTACCAATGATGTGGAAAGTTTGGATGAAATTTTTTCAGGAATATTGATTGATTTTTTTAGGGAACTTATTATGATAGCAGGTATTATTATAGCTATGTTTACAATAGATGTAAAATTGGCGTTGATTGGTACCGGTTGCGTGCCTGTTATTGCATTGGTCACTTTTATTTATCGTATTGCCGCAAGAAAAAATTTTATCAAAATGAAGGGTATGATTACCAGGATTAACGGTTTTCTTGCGGAGAACATTTCGGGAATGAAAATTGTTAAGATTTTTCATAGAGAAAAAGAAAAGTACAATGAATTGCAGGAATTGGAGAGAGAGTATTTTAAACTGAGTTTCAGAGAGGTTATCTTAAACGGGCTTGGCAGGCCTGCCATGGATATTATCAATAACTTCACCATAGCACTTTTAATTTGGTTTTGCGTGGGCAAGGTGTTGAACAGCAGTCTTGACATTGGCATCTTATATGCTTTTATTGCTTATATTAAGCAGTTTTTTGAACCCATTAGTGCCCTGTCCGAACAATATACCACCATACAGTCGGCATTTATTTCGGCCAAAAGGATTTTTGAAATTTTAGACAACAAGGAGGATATAGAAGACTTATATTGCGGACAACCTATAGAAAAATTAAAAGGGGATATAGAATTTAAGAATGTGTGGTTTGCCTATAATGATGAGGATTGGGTGCTGAAGGACGTCAGCTTTAAAATCAGTTCCGGTGAAACCGTGGCGTTTGTAGGTGCTACCGGTTCGGGCAAATCAACCATTATTAGTCTTATGGCAAGGTTTTATGATATTCAAAGGGGCGAAATTTTAATTGACGGAAAAAATATAAAGGAGTACAGATTGCATGATTTGCGGAAGCATATTGCGGTGGTTTTACAAGATGTATTCCTGTTTACAGGAGACATTAAATCCAATATCAGGCTTAAAAATAACTCAATAACAGATAACGATATTAAAAATGCGGCTTTGCTTGTAGGTGCCGACCAGTTTATTGAGTCGCTTCCGTGTAAGTATGACGAAGAAGTCAAGGAGAAAGGCTGTACTTTTTCTTCAGGACAAAGGCAGTTGATTTCTTTTGTCCGGGCAATTGCTTTTAAACCGTCTATATTGGTCTTGGATGAAGCAACGGCTAATATAGATACCGAGACCGAAATAATGATTCAAAATGCAATGGCGAGAATGTCGGAAAACAGAACGTGTATTATTATTGCACACAGGCTTTCTACTGTAAAAAATGCGGATAAAATAATTGTTTTGCACAAAGGGCGTATTAAAGAAACAGGAAATCATGCCGATTTACTCAGGAATAAAGGGATATACAGTCAGCTTTACAACTTGCAATAAAATCTATTGATTAAATGATGGTATTATTTTATAATGTTATAAGTAGTATTTCAATTCTTATGTAGGACGGTTTTAAGGATGGATATACTGCATATAATTTTTTGGTTTTTGTAGAACGGGAGGAAGGGTAAAATGGTTATTACGGAATTATTATCTCGCAACGCAAAGTTGTATGGTGAGGAAATATGTCTTAAGGAAATTAATATGGATTTACAGGAAAAACATAATGTAAATTGGCGTGAGTATGAATTAATTGAGAACAATCCGATCGGTGAGTACCGGCGGGAAATGACTTGGCGCGTCTTTGATGAAAAAGCAAATCGAATGGCCAATCTGTTACTGCAAAGGGGCATCAAAAAAGGAGATAAGGTTGCCATTCTTTTAATGAATTGTCTTGAGTGGCTGCCTATTTATTTTGGGATTTTAAAATCCGGTGCTATAGCAGTGCCTTTGAATTTTCGATATACTGCTGAAGAAATAAAGTATTGTTTGGAGTTGTCTGAATCCACTGTTTTGATCTTTGGACCTGAGTTTATAGAACGCATAGAATCCGTCTATGATCAAATACCTCAAGTCAAAATGCTTCTTTTTGTGGGTGAAAATCGTCCTTTTTTTGCTGAAAATTATGATCGGCTTACTGCCAATTGTTCTTCTGAAGCCCCAAGAGTGCAACTCTCTGGAGAAGATGATGCAGCCATTTATTTTTCATCAGGAACGACCGGTTTTCCAAAAGCCATTTTACATACCCATAGAAGCTTGATTTCAGCATGTTATACAGAGCAGAATCATCATGGTCAGACTCGGGAAGATAATTTTTTATGCATTCCGCCGCTTTATCATACCGGTGCAAAGATGCATTGGTTTGGCAGTTTGTTGTCGGGAAGTAAGGCGGTTTTGCTTCGGGGAATTAAGCCGGAATGGATTTTGAAAACCGTTTCGGAAGAAAAGATTACCATTGTTTGGCTTTTGGTTCCATGGGCGCAAGATATTTTGGATGCTATTGAGAGTGGAGAAATAAAGCTGGAGGATTATGATCTTTCCCATTGGAGGTTGATGCACATTGGTGCTCAGCCGGTTCCACCCAGCCTGATTCGCCGTTGGAAAGAGTATTTTCCAAACCACCTGTATGATACCAATTATGGTTTAAGCGAATCGGCAGGTCCCGGGTGTGTTCACTTAGGGGTTGAAAATATACATAAAGTTGGAGCCATAGGAATACCGGGTTATAATTGGGAAGCCAAGATTGTGGATGTCAACGGATTTGAAGTAGCACAAGGGGAAATTGGGGAATTGGTGGTAAAAGGACCGGGAGTCATGAAATGTTACTATAACGACCCGGAAGCCACGGCTAAGGTACTGAAGGATGGTTGGTTATATACCGGAGACATGGCAAGGATGGATGAAGACGGTTTTATTTATTTGGTAGATCGAAAGAAAGATGTTATTATCAGCGGCGGAGAAAATATATATCCGGTACAGATTGAGGATTTTCTTCGTGGACATGATGCCATTAAAGATGCAGCGGTTATTGGATTACCGGATAAACGCCTTGGTGAAATAGCAGCGGCAATTATAGAGTTAAAGCCGGGCTACAGTTGTACGGAAGAAGAAATCAATCAATTCTGTCTTTCTCTGCCCCGCTATAAACGTCCAAGGAAAATTGTTTTTGACAAGGTTCCGCGCAATCCTACCGGAAAAATTGAGAAGCCCCGTTTAAGGGAAAAATACGGCGCAGCAAGTTTAGTAGCAGTTCAAACGACACGATGAAATAAATACTGGTTTTGTTGTGAAAATTATCAATATGGCATATAATTAATAATATAAGTTATTATAGAAAGGAGACCGTTTATGAGTACGTTTCGTGAAATTCAACCGGAACAAATCGAAAAAAATCCGTTTGAGCTCATAGGAAGCGATTGGATGTTAATAACCGCTGAAAAAGGCGGCAAGGTAAATACAATGACTGCCTCCTGGGGCGGTTTGGGTGTTATGTGGGGGAAAAATGTGGCCTATATTGTAATCCGTCCGCAGCGTTATACCAAGGAATTTGTTGATTATGCCGATACTTTTTCTCTTAGCTTTTTCGACAATCGTTTTAAAAAGACCTTAAGTTATTTAGGATCGGTATCGGGAAGAGATGAAGACAAGATTGCAAAGTCAAAATTAACGGTTGTCCGTTGCGATAATACGCCGTATTTTGAGGAAGCCAATATGGTCATGGTATGTAGGAAACTGTTTGCGCAAAGTTACCAGCAAGACAGCATCTTAGATAAGGAAGTTATTCCTAATTGGTATCCTGATTTTGATTTTCATACAATGTATATTGGGGAAATAATGAAGGTATTGGTTAAATAATCTTTATTTCGATTATTAATAAGTGCATTTAATTGTGAGTGAGTTAATGAATATTATGGAGAAAACATTGCGAAAAGGCTTAGAGCCTGTTAACGCAATAAGTATGTTCTTTTTATTTGGAAATAAGTCTTGACATTTTGCCTTTTCTATGGTATCCTTTTTTCAAAATCATAAAGATTTTAAACCTATGAAGAGGGAGTAAAGCCACAAACCGGCTTTCCAGAGAGTCAGGGACGGTGGAATCCTGATAAGCAGTGGGGTGGACAAATGGGCCTCTGAGGGCAGGGTGAAAGAGCTTATTGCTTTAGTAGCTTCTGACGTAAAGCCGACGTTACCGGCAAGGAGTGTGTTGGCACTCTGGAAAAAGTGGGTATGCAAAAACGGATATAGTTGGCACTGTTTTTGTATATCAATAAAGGTGGTACCGCAGGTGATTACACTTGTCCTTTTTTAGGATAAGTGTTTTTTTATTTATTCAATAAAAAATAAGGGGGAATAGATGGTGAAAAGAGTATTATCTGTTTTAACGGTTATTTGCTTTACGATTGTTTGTGTTTTTACATTCACATCATGTACGGGCAGCGGTGAGGTAAAAGAACCGTCTAAAAAGTCAGACAGCACAAATACAACGCAAAAGAAAATAGGGATTATACAAATTGTAGAACATCCGTCTCTTAATACCATAAGAGAAGCATTTATCGGTCATCTTGCGGAAAAAGGATTTAAAGACGGAGAGAACATTACCATTGATTATCAGAATGCCCAAAATGACCAAACAAATCTTAAGACTATTGCTCAAAAATTTGCCAACAGCAATTACGATTTGATTGTGGCTATTGCAACGCCGTCAGCTCAAGCTGCAGCGGGTGAAACGAAGGATATTCCGGTTCTTTTTTCGGCATGTACTGATCCGGTAGGATCCGGATTGGTAAAAAGTATGGAAAATCCGGGTGGCAATGTTACAGGAACCTCTGATGCCGTATCGGCCGAACAAATTATGGAACTGGCCAAGAGAATCACCCCTGATATTAAAACCGTAGGGGCTTTGTATAATTCCAGTGAAACCAATTCGATAGCAGTTATTAATGAACTTAAAGAATATGCAAAAAAACATGGTATGACCATAGTAGAAGCTACGGTTACCAATTCGTCGGAAGTTCAGCAAACCACACAGTCACTGATTGATAAAAAAGTAGATGCTATTTTTTCACCAATCGATAATACCATTGCATCGGCTATGACGGTGGTTGCTCAGGTTGCTAACAGGGCCAAAGTACCTGTTTACGTAGGTGCGGATTCCATGGTAAAAGACGGTGGCCTTGCTACATGTGGCATTAATTATGTTGACCTTGGAAAAGAGACGGCAGAAATGGCGGTAGAAATTTTAAACGGGAAAAACCCAGGTGAAATTCCTGTGAGAACCATGAAGGCTATGAATATTTACATCAATAAGACTACTGCGGATGCAATAGGCATTACCATTCCTGATGACGTAATGAAAGAAGCTGCAGAAATAGTTGAAAATTAAAAGTATAAGGAGTAATATCGAATGACTTTGATGGCGTTTCAGGGCTCTGTGGAAATGGGGCTAATCTTTGCGATTATGGCACTGGGTGTTTTTATATCTTTTAGGACACTGAATGTGCCCGACTTGACAGTGGACGGAAGTTTTGTTCTTGGTGCTGCGGTATCCGTTATGGTGTGTATTTCGGGTTATCCCTTTATAGGATTATTGTTGGCTTTTATTGCAGGCTGTGGTGCAGGTTGTATCACTTCGTTTTTGAATACCAAGCTAAAAATACAGCCCATATTAGCGGGAATTTTAACTCAACTTGCATTGTATTCTGTCAATCTCAGAATTATGGATAACAAGGCCAATGTTTCTTTACTGAACCAACAAACGATTTTTACCGTTTTTGAAAACACCGTGATGGAAAAGTATGCAGGCCTTATGATATCATTCTTGTTTGTGGTATTCATATTGGCTGCTTTGTTTTTATTTCTGATTACAAAGGTAGGCTTTGCACTAAGAGCAACCGGAGATAATGAAAATATGGTCCGAGCACAAGGAATTAATACGGATTATACAAAATTGCTGGGGCTTGCACTTTCTAACGGCTTAGTGGCCGTTTCCGGCGGGGTTTATGCTCAATATCAGTCTTTTGCCGATATCAGCATGGGTGTCGGTATGGTGGTTATAGCGTTGGCCTCGGTCATTGTAGGAGAGGTTATTTTTGGTACCAGTACTCTTCTACGTAAATTAACAGCAGTCATTCTAGGGTCCATATTGTACAGAGTCATTATTGCTTTTGCACTGGGACTTGGTATGCCTCCTACCGATCTTAAGCTGGTTTCTGCAGTTATTGTAGCCATTGCATTGTCCATTACTACCATAAAAGAAAAGGTTCTATCCATTCGAAAAAGAAGAATTGCCGGAAAAGGAGGGCAAGTCGGTGCTGAACGTTGAAAAGATAAGCAAAACCTTTGGGAAAGGAACCGTCCATGAAAGGCGGGCCTTGAATAGTATCAGTTTTACGCTTGATGACGGGGAATTTGTTACGGTAATCGGAGGAAACGGGGCAGGAAAATCCACCCTTCTAAACTGTATTTCCGGGGTCTACGAAGTAGACGACGGAAAAATTATTTTAGATTCCATGGATATTACTTATGAGCCGGAATATAAGCGCTCGAAATATATTGGGCGGGTCTTTCAGGATCCTTTAATGGGAACTGCTTATGATATGACCATTGCGGAAAATTTAGCCATAGCATATTCCAAAGGAAAACCACAAGGTTTAAGATTGGGAATCAAAAAAAGTGATTATCAATTATTCAAAGAGCGTGTTGCTCTTTTGGAGATGGGACTGGAAGACAGGCTGGAACAAAAAGTGGGGCTTCTTTCGGGAGGCCAGCGTCAGGCACTTACACTGCTTATGGCCACCTTTGTGAAGCCAAAGCTGCTTTTATTAGACGAGCATACTGCTGCATTGGACCCTGCTACGGCAAAAAAAGTGTTGCAACTAACCGAAACCATTGTAAAAGAAGAAAATCTTTGTACCATTATGATTACTCATAATATGAAAAATGCATTGGAATATGGTACCAGGACAATCATGATGCATGAAGGCAGGATTATTCTTGATATTAAGGGGAAAGAAAGAGAACAAATGACGGTTGACCGTCTAATTGCCTTGTTTGGCAAGAAAAGCGGTACTACGCTGGATAATGACAGGATGCTGTTAGTATGAGGTAGGTTTTGTGGATATGGTGGTAATAAACTGTAAATTTATTTCAATATATTGACATCTTAGATGTACCTATGTAAAATTATATTTAACAACATCAAAACTATTTTTTCATATCAATCATGTGTTCTTTTTATCCGTATATTACTGTAAATATGGCTAAGGTGCAGAAGATTTCCGGTATATTTGCTTTCTTTGCTTATCCTGAAAATAATGGCGATTTCACATTTACTAAATGCATAAGAACTATAAAGGAGGGCATTTATGATGAGTGAAAAAGTCATTAGAGCAATTGAAAGGAAAGAAAAGCCAAAGCAAGCTCGGAGGAATGGTTATGCACCGGGAGTAATATATGGGAGGGATTTAGCAGGTTCTATTCCGGTTAAGTTTGAAATGAACAAACTTAGGAAAGAACTGAAACAAAATAATCAAACCATTTCCGTAAAGATTAACGATGATGTAAAAGATTGTATTGTCAAAGAGGTGCAGTTCGATTGCATAACCGGTGAAATTTTACATGTCGACTTGCAGACCGTAAGCAAAGACAGTTATGTAAAATTAAAAGTTCCGGTATATTATAGCGGAAAGGAAAAGCTGGAATCCAAAGGATTATTGTTACAAGTATTAATGACTGAAGTCGAGGTAAAAGGAAAAGTGGAGTCGATTCCGGAGTCTATAACGATTGATGTTGATAATAAGGAACTTGGAGATAAGATATTATTGAAAGACCTTAATGTAGACAAACAAGTAAAAATTTTGGAAGAAAGCGATTCCGTATTGGCCGTCATTATTAGTAAAGACAGCAAAGACAGTGCGGACAATGAAGACAGTAAAGTGATGGCAAGTTAAAAATTACGATATTTTTCAAAAAAAGTATTGACAAATGATGATCTGTATCATATATTAATACAAAATTAATAAAAGATGGTATATTGTTAAAACCGTTGAGCAAGGGGAGTAAGAAAAACTGAGTGTGTACAGAGAGCTGCGGTTGGTGAGAATGCAGCAACATAGGTTTTTCCGAATGGGCTTGCGAGGGTAGTCCGAAACCTAATTCATTTTGGAGGGAGTAGGCGCTAACGGGAACCCTGTCCGTTATCAGTAGGGTGCATATGATAGTATGCAAAATGAGTGGGCGTATTATGCGCCAAATTAGGTGGCACCGCAGAAGCGAAAAGCTTTTGTCCTTAAATTTAGAGGACAAAAGCTTTTTTTAATATTGAAAAATTTGATAAAGGAGTGTGATTTTATGGTAAGACCAAGCGGAACGGAAATTCAGGAATTGGCGAAGGAATACAATATCATTCCAATCTGCAAAGAAATCTATGCAGACATTATTACTCCCATTACTCTTTTGCGTAAAATATCACAAATCAGTCAGAAGTATTACTTATTTGAAAGTATTGAGGACGGTCAATGGTGGGGAAGATATTCCTTTTTAGGATTTAATCCTATTGCACAGGTTACTTGTAAGAACGGTGTAGTGGTTGTAACTGATGAGAATAAAAGAGTTCTTTATTCCAAAAAGCCTCTTGAAGAATTAAGAAAGATACTTGCCCATTATAAAGCGCCTAAAATAGCAGGGATGCCTCCTTTTACAGGAGGGTTTGTAGGATATTTTTCCTATGAAATGATTAAGTATGCAGAAGACAAATTAAATCTGAAGAATAATCCTTTTAATGATTTTGATATGATGTTATTTGATAAAGTTATTGCCTATGACCGGGTGAAACAAAAAATCAGCATTATCGTCAATATGAAAACGGATAATATTGTGGAGAATTATGGAAAAGCTATCGCGGATATTGAGCGTATCATCCGACTAATTCATGAACCTTTGAATATTTCAAAAATTCAAACGGAAGACAGGCCAAGTTTTATATCCAACGTATCGAAAGAAGAATTTTGCAAAATGGTTGAAAAGGCAAAAAAATATATTTTCAACGGAGATATTTTCCAGGCCGTAATATCCAGGCGATTTGAAGCAGAATATAAAGACAGCCTGTTAAATGCTTATCGTGTACTTAGAACCACTAATCCCTCGCCGTATATGGTATTTCTGCAAAATGAAGAATTACAAATCATTAGTTCATCGCCGGAAACCTTGGTAAAATTACAAGACGGTAATCTTTCGACGTTTCCTATTGCAGGTTCAAGGCCGCGTGGGAAAAATCTCGAAGAAGATAAAGCGTTGGAGAAGGAATTGCTGCAAGATGAGAAAGAGCTTGCGGAGCATAATATGCTGGTGGATTTGGCACGAAATGATATCGGCAAGATATCGCAGTTTTCCAGTGTACGCGTTACGGAATATAAACAGATTAAAAAGTATTCAAAGGTTATGCATATTGCCTCGCAAGTAGACGGAACCATTCAGGAGGGTAAAGATGCATTGGATGCTATCGAAGCTCTGTTGCCTGCGGGAACATTGTCAGGAGCGCCGAAAATTCGTGCTTGTGAAATTATCGAGGAGTTGGAAAAAATCCCTCGAGGAATTTACGGCGGTGCTATTGGATATATTGATTTTACCGGTAATATGGATACTTGTATTGCTATTCGTATGGCGGTAAAACAAGGCTCTAAAGTTTATGTTCAAGCGGGGGCAGGGATAGTGGCAGACAGTGTGCCTGAAAAAGAATATGAAGAAACGGAAAATAAGGCAATGGCCGTTATGGATGCCATCCTTCGAGCAAGTGAGGTGGATGAGTTATGATTTTATTAATCGATAATTATGATAGTTTTTCTTACAACTTAGTACAATTGGCAGGCAGCATTAAGGAAATAGAAATTAAAGTAATCCGGAATGATGAAATGACGGTGGAGGAAATTGAGCAGTTAAATCCTACTCATATTATCTTATCTCCCGGGCCGGGATATCCAAAAGATGCGGGAGTATGTGAAGAGGTTATTATGCATATGAGAGGAAAAGTCCCCATACTTGGAATATGCCTTGGTCATCAGGCAATATGCGAAGCATTCGGTGCAACCATAGGACCGGCAAAAACATTAATGCACGGGAAACAAAGCAGTATTCATATTGCCAACGGAAATGCCATATTTAAAGGGTTGGCACCCATTATTCAAGGAGCGCGGTATCATTCCCTTATTGCAAAACGGGAAACGTTGCCGGATGAGTTATTAGTGATTGCCGAGGACAACGAAAATGAGGTTATGGCGGTAAAACACAGGGATTATGAGATATATGGGCTGCAATTTCATCCGGAATCCATTTTAACCCCTCAAGGGGATGTTATTATGAAAAATTTCTTGGAGATAGGAGGCGGGATATGATGATTAAAGAAGCCATCTATAAATTAGTGAACGGAGAAGACTTGCCTTTTGATATGGCGGAATCCGTCATGGATGAAATCATGAACGGTGAAGCAACCCCCGCGCAGATTGCTTCATTTATAACCGCAATGCGAATGAAAGGGGAAAGCATTGAGGAGATAACAGCCTGTGCAAAGAGTATGAGAAAACATGGTACAAAGTTAAAATCCGATAAAGATGTATTGGAGATTGTAGGAACCGGCGGGGATGGAGCCAATACGTTCAATATTTCTACCATTGCTTCCCTTGTCATATCGGCAGCAGGGATTCCTGTGGCGAAACACGGAAACCGGAGCGTATCCAGTAAATGCGGCAGTGCGGACGTGTTGGAGGCTTTAGGGGTGAATATTGACATTCCTGTAGAAAAAAGTGAGAACATTCTTAAGGCAATCGGAATTTGTTTTATGTTTGCACCACGCTACCACTCATCCATGAAACATGCGGCACCGGTCAGAAAAGAACTTGGCATAAGGACCGTTTTTAATATTTTAGGTCCTCTTACCAGCCCTGCTGCAGCACAATATCAGTTGTTGGGCGTGTATGATGAGAATTTGGTGGAACCATTGGCAAGGGTACTTGCCAACTTAGGTGTAAAAAGAGCAATGGTGGTGCATGGGCATGACGGTTTGGACGAAATCACCCTTACGTCTTCTTCTACCGTATGTGAAGTCAATAACGGAATGCTTAACAGTTTCTTTTTGGATCCCAAACAATTTGGTTTTCACTATTGTAAACCGGAGGACTTGGTAGGAGGAAATCCTGCGGAAAATGCAGAGATTGCAAGAAGGATTCTCAATGGTGAGAAAGGCCCCAGAAGAGAGGTTATATTGCTTAATGCTGCGGTGTGTTTATATATGGTATACAATAATGTTACCTTAAGAGAATGTGTAAGGATAGCGGAGGATGTCATTGACAGTAAAAAGGCAATGGAACAACTACATAAATTTATCGAGTTGTCCAATGCATAAAGGGTGGATGGTAACATGATTTTGAAAATGCTTGAGCAACGGACCAAAGAGCGGGTAAGCAGAGCAAAGAGAGAACTGCCTTTGGAGGAACTGAAGTCTTTTATATATGATAATGGAAATCTAAAAAGATTTCACAATCGGAAGGATTTTGCTTTTGAGGATGCGCTGAAGAACCGATTTTCTTTCATTTGTGAAGTAAAACAAGCGTCACCGTCAAAAGGGCTGCTTACAGAGGATTTTGATTATAAGAAGATTGCAAAGGAATATGAAGAAGCGGGAGCCAATGCTATTTCGGTATTAACTGAACCGGAATATTTTAAAGGGAGCAATTCACATCTTACGGAGATTAGCCAATTAGTAAATATTCCGGTGCTTCGCAAGGATTTCACGGTGGATGAATACCAGATTTATGAAGCAAAAGCGTTGGGTGCGGATGCGGTATTGTTGATTTGTGCACTTCTGGATACGGCAACAATCAAATATTATATTAAAATTTGTGATGAGCTGGGACTTTCGGCTCTTGTGGAAGCTCATACCGAGGAAGAAATCCATTCAGCTCTTTCGGCAGGGGCGAGAATCATTGGCGTCAACAATCGGAACCTTGCAACTTTTGAAGTGGATATTCATCACTGCATTCGTTTGCGCAAATTGGTTCCCTCAAGTATTATTTATGTTGCGGAAAGCGGGATTAAGACTGCCGAAGATATATCTCTGTTAAAAGCACATCGTGTAAATGCAGTATTAATCGGTGAAACATTAATGAGAAGCAGTTGTAAAAAGGAAACCATTATGTATTTAAGAGGTGACGGCAGTGCCTAAAATCAAAATATGCGGTTTAACAAGGCAAAGTGATATAGAGGCTGTTAATATAGGGAAGCCGGATTACATAGGATTTGTATTTGCCAAAAGCCGGAGGCAAATCAATGCGGAACAGGCAAGGCAGTTAAAACAGCTTTTAAGTCCTTCCATTCAAGCGGTGGGTGTCTTTGTAAATGAACCAATCGAGCACATTATCCGTCTTTGCCGTTCCAACATCATTGATATTATTCAGCTTCATGGAGAGGAAGATAATGAGTATATTAAGAAGTTGAAAGAGCATGTTCCGAATAAAATTATTAAAGCTGTTCGGGTCAAGGAATATAAGGATGTGGAGAAAGCAAACGAGTTTGCATCCGAATACTTATTGTTTGATGCCTATCATAAGGATCAGTATGGCGGAACAGGCGAAACGTTTGACTGGAATCTAATTTCCAAAATAGATAAACCGTATTTCCTTGCAGGTGGAATTCATGCCGGTAATGTGCTTGAAGCCCTCAGGCTGTGCAATCCTTACGGTATTGATGTAAGCAGCGGTGTTGAAACTAACGGATACAAAGATCCGCAGAAAATATTTTATATGATAGACAAGATAAGAAATGCAACTTTTCAGACGATTTAAAAAGGAAGGAGTGGTGCTGAATGTTAAACGGCAGATTTGGAAAGTATGGCGGGCAGTATATACCGGAAACATTGATGAAGGCAGTTATTGAGTTGGAAGAAGCGTATAATTATTATAAAAATAATCCGGATTTTTGCAGGGAATTGGATGATTTGTTAAAGCAATATGCCGGAAGACCTTCCGTTTTGTATTATGCGGAAAAAATGACAAAGGACCTTGGTGGTGCAAAAATATATTTAAAAAGAGAGGATTTGAATCATACAGGTTCCCATAAGATTAATAATGTGTTGGGGCAGGTTCTTCTTGCAAAAAAAATGGGTAAGAAGAGAGTCATAGCAGAAACCGGGGCCGGTCAGCATGGTGTTGCAACTGCAACGGCAGCTGCATTAATGGGTTTGGAATGTGAAATTTATATGGGGAAAGAGGATACGAGGAGACAGGCACTGAATGTGTATCGCATGGAGTTGCTGGGGGCAAAGGTACATCCTGTTACCGGTGGAACGCAAACCTTAAAAGATGCAGTTAATGAAACACTTAGAGATTGGGCTTTACGGGTGAAAGATACGCATTATGTCATTGGTTCTGTGATGGGCCCGCATCCGTTCCCAACGATTGTACGCGATTTTCAAAGCATTATCGGAAAAGAAACAAAGAAACAGATTGTTGAAGCGGAAGGCAGGCTGCCGGATGTGGTCATTGCCTGTGTAGGCGGCGGCAGTAATGCCATTGGTATATTTTATGATTTTATTCAAGATAAAGAAGTGCAATTAATTGGTTGTGAAGCGGCGGGGCTCGGTGTGGATACCGATAAGAATGCTGCTACCATTGCCAATGGTACCGTAGGCATATTTCACGGCATGAAGTCTTATTTTTGTCAGGATGAATACGGGCAGATAAAACCTGTTTATTCCATATCGGCAGGACTGGACTACCCGGGCATAGGGCCGGAGCATGCTTGGCTTCATGATACAGGCAGGGCTACTTATGTTCCTGTTACCGATGAAGAAGCCGTAGATGCTTTTGAATACCTTTCAAGGACAGAGGGAATTATTCCTGCTATTGAAAGTGCCCATGCAGTTGCTTATGCAAGGAAAATTGCGCCGGATATGGATAAAGACAAAATTATTGTGATAAATATATCCGGAAGAGGCGATAAGGATGTTGCTGAAATTGCACGATATAGGGGTGTGAATATAGATGGGTAGAATAACGGAAACATTTAAGCACGGAAAAGCTTTTATTCCTTTTATAACGGCAGGGGATCCGTCCTTGGACGTTACCGAAGAACTGATTATTCAAATGTCCAAAGCGGGAGCGGACTTAATTGAGATAGGGATTCCTTTTTCCGACCCGGTAGCAGAAGGCATTGTTATTCAGCGGGCAAGCGCCCGTGCACTTGCAGCGGGAACTACCACAAATCATATTTTTCAGATGGTAGAAAGGGTGCGGAAACGTACGGAAGTTCCTTTGGTGTTTATGACTTACATTAATTTAATCTACACTTATGGGAAAGATAAATTTCTACATCATTGTAAGCAGTATGGAATAGACGGAGTGATTGTTCCTGACCTTCCTTTTGAAGAAAAGAGTGAATTACAACCTTATTGTGATAAATACGGTGTGGATTTGATTTCATTAGTGGCGCCTACGTCGGAAGAACGCATTAAAATGATTGTGAAGGAAGCCCAAGGTTTTATATATTGTGTTTCCTCGTTGGGAGTTACGGGGGTAAGAGAGAAGATTGATACCGATATTCATCAAATGATACAAGCAATTAAAGAAACCAAAGAAATTCCATGTGCGGTTGGTTTTGGCATTTCTACTCCTGAACAGGCAAGAGAAATTGCCCAATATTCCGACGGAATTATTGTGGGAAGCCATATTGTTAAAATGGTGGAAACCTATAAAAATGAGTGTATCCAACCGGTATGTGAATATGTACGAATGATGAAAGAAGCCATTAATGAGGTGTAGGAGGCTGTCGCACAAGACATCATATTTACCTATCCTATGGGCGATTCTTGAATCGCCCCTACACTGGATACGGATTCATATATGGATAAATCGTTATTCTGAGTGCTACAGAGTCACGGCGAAGTTAAATAGACATTTAGGCAAAAATACCACGGGCGGTATTTTTAGCATCACTCGCAACATGGACGTTGCGTTGATGTGGCCTAAATGGATATTTAACAAGCCGATGAGTCTGTGCTCGAAGAATACAAATTTAGGAATATATGAATCATATCCATTATACAGTATATTGAGTTGATGCCATTGGTTCCAATGACCGCTGTTTGTACGACAGCCCCGAAAATAAGGATATATACATTAAATATTATTGTACGGTATACATACCCTTACTCTGCATATAATTGAAAATTCCTTCCCCGTGTTGTTGTTCTTCTTTTTGAATGTGGTTAAGTATCTGTCGTATGTTAGGATCTCTGAATTCAAAGATGGCAGTATTGTATGCACTTGATACGTATTTTTCGGTCATTAGCATATCGGTACACAGCGTAGCATCATTTTGATTGTTTACATTGGTTTTTACACCCGGCTGGTTATTTTGCTGTTGACCTTGCCCCATATTGGGTAGTTGTCCGGCTAAAATTTGATTAATGGTGTCCAAATGTGTCTGTTCCTGTGCTGCATATGTTCTGAATAACTGTTTTAATTCAGGATCCTGAGCCTGATTTGCATAATCATTGTACTTTTTAATACAAGTCTCCTCATGGCTTTTTTGATCTTCTAAAAGCATTCTTTCTTTTTGAGTAAGATTAATCATTATAAAACACCTCCTACAGATATTCTTACAAAACAAAAAAATATTATACATTATATTGTGAATCTGAAAGAATCCAATCTTGTTTTTAAAAAATTGATGTGGTATTGTATTATATGGGTGTTTTATTTCCCTTCTTCCAATGTTTAAAGCATGGTTTTATCTGCATACATAGAAGTTTTGGGCAAATACTATTATCTAAACCGTCGATTTAAGGAGGGTTATTTTCATTTGAGACGATTATTACCGTTTATGAAAAAGTACATGATTTTTGCCGTTTTCAGTCCTGTATTTATGATATTAGAAGTAGTAGGGGATATTGTTATACCCTATCTTATGTCACGTATTGTAGATGTAGGGATTGCCAATCGGGATATTTATTATATTGTGGAACTTGGCCTTACTATGATGGGAGCAGCACTGGTTGCCATGACTTTTGGTATTTTGAGTGCTCATTGTTGTGCAAAGGCAGGATATGGCTTTGCGTCAGAGATAAGACAGATGACTTTTGAGAAAATTCAGGGATTTTCTTTTGCAAACCTTGATCAATTTACTGTATCTTCTCTTATAACAAGACTCACAAATGATTGTAATACCATCGGACAGGTTACCATGATGAGCTTGCGTATGGCGGTAAGAGCGCCTTTTATGATGTTATTTGCTCTTATTATGGCATATACCATTAATGCTTCATTGGCAAATGTATTTATGATTGCCATACCGCTTCTTGCAATTATTATAACGTTAATTTTAGCGAAAGCCAGACCGTTGTTCCAACGAATGCAGGCCTGTGTAGACCGAGTAAATGCAGTTATTCAGGAAAATTTAATTGGTATCCGAGTGGTAAAGTCGTTTAACAGACAGGAGCATGAGGAGAAAAAATTTAAAAGTCGGAATGATTCCTTGAGAGATACGGCACTGAAGGCTGTTTCACTGGTTATTTTTCTTATGCCTGCATTAAATATCATTGTCTATTCTACGATTATTGCAGTACTATGGTACGGTGGCCGGCAAGTGGTTGTGGGAACCATGGGAAGTGGCGAGTTAATTTCGTTTATTACTTACATAACTCAAATTATGATGTCTCTTATAATGATTTCTTTTTTCTTTATGCAGTTATTACGGGGAATTGCATCTGTAAACAGAATTTTGGAGGTATTAAATACGGAATCGGAAATTCAAAATCCTGAACAACCTGTGAAAGAATTGAAAGACGGATCCGTTCGGTTTCATAACGTGAGTTTTCGTTATCCGGGAAGCAACGAAAAAACCTTAAAAAATATCAATTTTCACATTCATTCCGGTGAAGTAGTGGGAATTATCGGTTCAACAGGTTCGTCTAAGTCCACTTTGGTTCAATTAATCCCCAGACTTTACGATGTAACAGAAGGTTCCGTTATGGTAGGCGGGATAGACGTTAAAAAATATGATATCAAAGCATTGCGTGACCAAGTGGCCTTTGTTTTACAAAAGAACACTTTATTTTCCGGCACCATTCGAGAGAATATGAAATGGGGCAATGAAAATGCCACGGATGAACAGATTATTAAAGCCCTTAAGCAGGCACAAGCATGGGAGTTTGTTTCAAAATATGAGGATGGGTTGGACCATCGGGTTGAGCAAGGCGGAGACAATTTTTCAGGCGGTCAAAAACAAAGGCTTACTATTGCAAGAGCCTTGATGAAATCTCCTAAAATTATCATCCTTGATGATTCAACCAGTGCGGTGGATATGACTACGGATGCAAAAATTCAACAGGTTTTTAAAGAAGAACTGAAGGATATCACGACCATTATTATTGCACAAAGAATTTCATCCGTTCAACATGCAGATAAGATTATCGTTATGCATGAGGGACAAATTGAATCAATGGGGAATCATGATACCTTGATGAAAGAATCTCCAATTTATCGAGAAATTTATGAATCGCAACAGAAAGGGGTGGTAGGAGCATGAGGAACAGCCAACATGGATACAGGCAGTTACGTCCCACCGACCCCAAAAAAACATTAATCCGACTGTTCAGTTATTTTCGATTTAACATGGTTTTATTTTTTGCAGGCATATTTTTTACTATATTGGGCTCGGTTGCACACATAGCGGCCAATGGCATGTTGAGTCCCGTTATTGATGCGTTAGTGAAAGGAAATCATTCAGGTTTGTTTATAAAGAATCTGATGATCATGGGGATTTTTGCAGTTTTTATTGCCGTGGGTGAATATTTAGGGAATTTATTTATGGCAAAATTGGCACAAAATACGGTTTACAAGATACGAGAAGAGTTGTTTTCCCATATGGAAAAACTGCCTATTTCATACTTTGACAGACATTCTCACGGCGATTTAATGTCCACCTTCACCAATGACGTGGATATGTTGAATCAATCCTTGGAACAAAGTGTTTCACAGGTTCTTGTAGCCGTGATAACACTTGTGGGTACGTTTTCCATGATGTTTTATTTAAGTCCTATTCTTACATTGGTAGCAGTCATTATGCTTTTTGTTATGTTTGGTGCTATAAAATACATTGGACGGAAATCGGCGAACAATTTTCGGTATCAACAGGCTGCTTTAGCGAATATGAATGGATATATAGAAGAAATGATGTCCGGTCAAAAAGTGGTCAAGGTATTTAACTATGAAGAACGTGCAATCAGTCATTTTAAAGAAAAAAATGAGGAACTTCGTAAGGCAAGCACACACGCCTCTACCTATGGCGTTATGCTTATGCCTGTTATGGGAAATTTGAGCTATGTATTATATGCGCTTATATCTATGTTCGGCGCGTTTTTGGTTATGCTGAACCGAATGAGTGTAGGAAATATTGCAGCATTTTTGCAATACACCAGAACTTTTTCCAGGCCCATTACCATGGTATCCAATCAAATGAATACCTTATTTGCCGCTTTGGCGGGTGCGGAAAGAATTTTTAATGTTTTGGACGAAGAACCGGAACATACGGAAGGCGACGTCAGTTTAATCAGGGATGAAGAGAATAAGCTTTACTGGAAGGTGCCCAAGGAAGGCGGCGAATATGAAAAGATACCGGTGAAAGGCTTTATTACATTTAAAGATGTAGATTTTGGTTATTTGCCGGGACAGAAAATTCTTAAAAACATTAACCTTTATGCAAAACCCGGTCAAAAGATTGCTTTTGTGGGTTCCACCGGAGCAGGTAAAACCACCGTTACGAATCTTATAAACAGGTTTTATGAAATTAATAAAGGTACCATATTGTACGACGGAATCGATATTAGACGTATTAAGAAACATGATTTAAGAAGTACCATGAGTATTGTGCTTCAGGATGTGCACTTATTTGAAGGGACCATTGCCGATAATATAAGATACGGCAGACTGGACGCTACCGATGAGGAAGTAAAGGAAGCTGCCAAACTTGCCAATGCTCATTATTTTATTAAGAACTTGCCTCAGGGTTATAATACTATGCTCACAAACGACGGTGAAAATCTGTCACAAGGTGAACGTCAATTGCTTTCCATTGCCAGAGCCGCTGTGGCAGATCCTATTATACTGATACTGGATGAAGCCACATCCTCTGTGGATACCAGGACCGAGAAGCTGATTTCAGAAGGTATGGACAAGTTGATGGAAGGAAGAACAACCTTTGTGATTGCTCATAGATTGTCGACGGTTCGGGATGCGGATGCCATCATGGTATTGGAACAAGGTGAAATCATAGAACGAGGGGACCATGACGACCTGATGCGGCAAAAAGGACGTTATTATGCGTTGAATATGGGCACGATAGAATTGGAGTAATGATGATTTATCTATATATGAACATGTTTCCTAATGTAGGGACGCCATACATGGCGTCCGCCTATGGAATGCCCATTTTCCTATCCTTGACAATAGGAACGATACCAGGTATAATTGAAACTGTATTCAAAAATCTATACATGAAAGGGCAAGGTATTTACAGACATGAGAAAGTAATCCACTCTACATGAAGTAAAATGGCAGTAAATAAAAAACATGTTAACCTTATATTAAGGTTTTATTGTCATGCGTTTTCGTATTATTTATGAGTGGATAGTATTACATTGCTGTAAATAACTTGTTTGCATATTAAATCTATAAAATTATATGAATATGATATAAACAGATCTGTCATATGTCATATATTTTTGGATTTTTATTGCTAATACTATCCTCTCTAAGTGAAGGGAGGATTTTTTATGTTATTAATTGAATGCAGTAAAATAAAAAAATATTTCGGAGAACGATTAATATTGGATATAGACGACTTAAAAGTATATTCAGAAGACCGAATAGGGGTAGTAGGTAGAAACGGAGCCGGTAAAACTACTTTGATAAACATATTAAGCAAAAGATTGGAGCCGGACGAAGGTTGGGTGAAATTATACGGACGAGCAGGATATATTTCACAGTTGGAGCCTCCGGATAATAAGACCATAAGCAGTGAGATGGCCTCAAAGTTCGGTGTAGAAACCGTATGGAACGAGTGCATGAGTGGAGGAGAAAAAACAAGATTTAAATTTGCCGAGGCGCTTGACAATAACAGTGTTCTTATATTTGCAGATGAGCCTACAAGCAATGTGGATATGGAAGGCATTGAATTGATGGAAGAAAAGTTGACGGAATATAGAGGAGCTTTGATTTTAATATCTCATGACCGTAGTTTTTTGGATAAATTATGTAATCGGATTTTAGAAATAGAAGATGGCAAGGTTAAGATCTATAAGGGAAACTATAGTGAGTATAAAAAGCAAAAAGACCAGGAAAAAGAAAGAGCGGAGGTGGAATATGAGGAATATATAAGAGAAAAGAGAAGACTGCAGAAGGTGATTCAAGGAACCAAAGAAAAAGTGCAAAGTATTAAGAGGCCTCCTAACAGAATGGGAAATTCGGAAGCAAGACTGCATAAGATGGGAGGTCAAAAAGCAAAAGCCACTCTTGAGAGGGCGATAAAAAATGTGAAAAAACGCATCGAACATCTTGAGGTGAAAGAAAAACCCAAAGAGCAACTGGGAATTAAGCTGGATATACAAGGTTCCGCAAAACTTTATAGTAAGCTCGTTATTGAAGGGAAAAATATTCATAAGGCATTTGAAAATAAAGTACTATTTGATAATGCGGAATTTACTGTCTATAATGGTGCTAAAGTAGCATTAATCGGCCCTAACGGCTGTGGAAAAAGTACGTTGATAAAAATGATCATGAATCATGAAGAAGGCATAAAAATTGCTTCGGGGGCAAAGATAGGATATTTTAGTCAAGAAATGGATTTGCTTGATGATCACCTAAGCATCATTGAAAATGTAATGAAAAGCAGTATTTATTCTGAAAGTTTTGCCAGGTTGTTGCTTGCCCGACTTCTATTTAGGAGGGAAACTATTTATAAAAAGGTTGCCGTATTAAGCGGCGGAGAAAGAGTGAAGGTTTCCTTTGCCAAAATATTATTGCAGGATACCAATTTATTAATATTGGATGAACCGACGAATTATATGGATATTAATGCTCTTGAAGTCATGGAGCAAACGCTTAAGGAATATGATGGAACATTGTTGTTTGTTTCGCATGATCGAAGATTTATAGATGCTGTAGCGAATCAAATTATGGTGATTGAGAATAAAAAGATAACATTGTTTTCAGGTAATTATACGGAATATATCCGCAGAAAAAATGAAACAGCCGATTGCCATAAGGCAGAGTTTGAAAAACAAATTATTGTACTGGAAAATCGCCTATCAGAAGTTATAGGTAAATTATCCATGCCGTCAGAAAAGGATGATATGGAGGCGTTGGATGCGGAATATCATAGGATATTAAAAGAATTGAGATTGCTGCGTGGTAAATGTGGTAAATAGTGTAGGGACGCCATACATGGCGTATGTAAATGGATATTTGCCTTCGCCGTGACTTTACGGGCGACCACAGGTCGCCCCTACGGTAGGATGGAGCTACGTTTACATGCAGTTGAATTGTTATTGTGGGTGTTACAGAGTCATAAATCTGTATTCACTGTAGGGACACCATATATGGTGTCCGAAATTAATACATTCCTAGAGAAACGCCAAGTATGGCGTTCCTACAGATATAGCATATACATTATCATTCGAGTGAGCTATATATGATTCATTGCAAATACGACATTAACCTATTTGTAGGGGCAACCTGTGTCGCCCGTAAAATTAGTTCAGTTGAATATATTAAAATAAAGGAGGAATACACAATGTCATTTTTGGAACTTGCAAAAAAGAGATACTCTGTCAGAGGTTACAAAAACATGCCTGTGGAAAAGGAAAAACTGATGTATGTGCTTGAGGCTGCAAGGCATGCACCTTCCGCAGTGAACAAACAGCCGCTGCATTTCATTGTGATTACCGAACCAAGCTTAAAAAACAAGATTGCGGAATCCTATCCAAGGGATTGGTTTAAGACAGCACCTGCTATTATTGCAGTATGTGGACATCATGCAGAGTCCTGGAAAAGAAAGGATGGAAAAGACCACTGTGACATTGATGCAGCCATAGCGGCGGATCACATTACGCTTGCAGCAGCCGATATAGGACTTGGTACCTGTTGGGTTTGTGCGTTTGATGCAGAAATGTGCCACAAGGCTTTGCAATTACCGGAAGACCAGGAAGTGATTGCGTTAATTCCGATAGGCTATCCGGCTGATGATCAACAACCGGTAAAGAAAAGAAAAAGTTTAGAAGATATAGTTAGTTTTATGAACTAAGGGGAAGGGGGTAACCTGATATTGTACAGGTTGTCCACATGGTAAAATGTTTGAACAACAAGTTATGCACAAATTTATCCACTTTATCCACAGAAATTTTATACACAAAACACATGTTTTGTGTATAAAGAATCAACAATCTGTGGATAAGTGGAAAATCCAGTTGATGTTTGCATAAATGTTTACATAATTCGGCATATTTATTAGAACAAGTGTATATGTATTAAATAAGATTAATGTCAAGAAATGAAAGAGGAATTTAAGAATATGGTGAGTTGAAAAAGTAAATGCAGCCTTTGTCAGAGTAAATGCGTCTCCTAAAACGACTATGAGATATCATCTTGTGTGAGATCATCAAAGGAACTGCCTTTGGGTAATATTTTCCTTATGAACCCATGATTCAGCTCTACATTAAGTTTTTGAAAAGATACACAAGGGTCGAGGGTCGCAGTAATATAACCTGGTCCTGCGGTTTCCTTGTGCATCATACTCCAACGTCTTCGGATTAAAAAACCCTGAACCGTTGTCAGTGAGAATGATGGGGAACAAGATTTTTATCCATGTTTAATTCTATAATTAGTAGGAGAAGTCTTTTTCATTTTTCTAAAGACCTCACCAAAATAGTTGCTATCATTAAATCCACACATAAACGCAATATCAGTGATTGAATAATTAGTAGTAGTTAATAATTTACATGCTTCTATTATACGAATATTATTTAAGTATTCTGTAAATCTAAATCCGGTAGTTTTTCGAAATTTTTTTGAAAAATAGGTTGGGCTCATAAAGGCTATATTTGCAGCATCTTGCAGAGTGATTCGTTTATTATAATTATCACATATATATTTTGCTGCATTTCGGATTCTTTCTTCTGAAATATTCAATTTTACAGTCAGTTCTTTATTTGCTTGTGAACATTTATTTAAGAATACCAGAAGTTCAAATAAATAATGTCTGATTATGTCATAAGAAAACTCGCAATTATTTTGAAATTCTTCATTCATTCGCGTGAATAAAAAAAGCACGTAATCTCTTTTATTTGGGGGAATAGAAAATTTATGCTCTTTAAAACAATTGAGTAAAGTTATTTTGTACTCGTCATTTAAAACAGGCATTATAAATTCAGGAGTAAAATTTAAAACAATACGTTCATGTACATCCGAGGAAACAGCGATCGTTTTATGCAATACATTATTTTCTATAGTGATTATATCTCCTTTTGTAACATTGTAGATGGAATGATTAATAAAATATTTTCTGTTCCCTGACAATAAAAAATAAATCTCATAATGCTCATGGTAGTGAGGTTCTTTCATGTTTACATAGAAATTACGTCTTTTTCTTTCAATAAAAAAACTCCCTTTTAATTTGTTGAAGTACATTTTATCACCCCAAAGCAAAGAGTATTGTTTTATAATATTTTAACATAATATCATATTATTGAATAGCAAAAAAACTTTAGTTTTTAATAAATATGTCTTAATATTTATATCCATATTTTCTTAGTTATTATAACATTAAATTACAAAATTCATTTGAGGAAGAATAAGTGAAATATGTCAATGGAATTAAATATTTCATAAATAGGACGGTGTTTTAGAATGGTTCAATTTAATATTGAAGTTCCGGTGTTAGGAGAATACGATGTTGCTGTTTGTGGTGGTGGAATTGCTGGTTTTGCAGCAGCGGTATCTGCAGCTCGTTTGGGCATGAATGTTGTTTTAATAGAGAATAGTGGGTATTTGGGAGGAATAATGACACAGACGATGATTCCACTTATATTAGATGCTGATAACAAAGGTGGAATTGTGAGAGAAATGCTAAACTTTTTACAAAAATATAAAATGACATGTCCTCGAAGAGGAAAAAGAGTATCCGAAGATGGTGAAAAACTGCCCGGAAATATGATTGATTTGGAGGGGGCAAAGTTCTTTTTTGATAAGTTGTGTCGTGAAGCGGGTGTAAAAGTACTTTTTTATAGCCGAATTGTCCATGCAAATTTAGAAAATGATCGAATTAAGTCTATTCTTATATCTACCGATGGTGGTAATTATGCTGTCCATGCAAAAGTTTTTATTGATGCTACCGGAAATGGGGTCTTGGCATCCATGGCAGGGTGTGACTTTGAAATAGGCGAACCAAATACAGGAAAGCCTCAAGCTATGAGTATGACGGCGATCATTGGAGGATATCCTGAATCTTTTGATAGTATAGATTCTGAAGAAGAAAAGACTCAATATCACAATATGCTTGAAAAACATGGTATAAAAACTTCAGCAGGACAGATTGCGTTAGCGAAATTGCCTTCTTTGCATACTTGGTATGTGTGGAGCAACTTACAGTTCGATGTTAGGATTGATGACATATTTTCTATCTCTGATGCTACCATGGAAGGACGGAAAGAGAATTTTGAAACAATAATGCAACATTCAAAAATAAAAGGATACGAGAACATGTTTTTGGTATCAACCAGTGATCATATAGGGGTACGTGAGGGAAGACGTATATTGGGTTGCTATAGAATAACTCTTAATGATATTATTAACGGGGCGCGTTTTGAAGATGGCATATGTCTTGTGAGGTTTGGAGTTGACGTACATAAATTAATGCAAAATGATACGTTAGATAATAGTAGAGGTTATAAGATAAAGCCTTACCATATTCCATACCGTTCATTAGTACCTATTAAAACTGATAATTTATTATTAGCAGGAAGATGTATTTCAGGTGATTTCTATCCTCATGCATCATACCGTGTTATGGGAAATATGGCCGCAACAGGTGAAGCGGCAGGTTTTGCAGCATATAAATGTGCTGTAAATAATATTTTGCCTAGAGAAGTTGACGGAAGAGAGGTTTCAGAGTTCATGAAAGAAAAAGGATATGAAATATAGAAGGGACAATAAAAACTGTCCCTTCTGTCTATTTGTGGTGCTCTTCATCATCTGCTTTGCTTTTATTAATATTGTATTAGAGTGCTGTTAAAAAATAATGGCACTCTTTTTTGTTTTTCCTTTGGATATAGTCATCAGAATAATGTTACAACAGAAGTAAGAGAATTTTATAGAACAATTGGTAATGAATTTCCATAGAGTACCATTTACCTCTACGAATGATACCAGGCAATTATGCTAATAATGCTTATGGCAGAGAAGCAGCAATCGAGGTAAAATTAAGAATTTAAGGCAGCAATATAGAAAATGATTCTAACGTTATTGTCAAAGCTTTTGGTGTTGAAAATAATAACTGGAGTGAGAAAACGCTTACTTGGAATACAGCTCCTCCAATGCAGACTTCCAGCCAAAATACGGTAACATATAATGATATTTCTGTCCGGCCAACATTATTGTGGAGACAACTTGCTTGGAGGAGGGGGAAGGCTAAGCGTTTAGCTGATAAATAGTTAAAAATTTCCTATACACTTATTAACCTGGTTTAATCAAAACTCTTAATTTTAAAATGATGTATCAAATTGACAATAACCTCCGGAAAAGTTATAATAAATTGTAACGGAGGCAGAATAATTGGAAGTAATATAATGTCGATTGGTTCTGGTGATAGAACCGAAAGAAGATTAAAAGGTGAATGGAGTTTGTATTACAGTGAGGTTAGGGATTTATTGTGTGCTCAGGTTGGTATAGGAACGGATTCCCATGGAGAAAGAATAAGAAAGACGGTTACTGTTGATCGATCGCCTATCTTGCTTTTCTAAATCAATTTTTCGAAAAAGTGCAGTAAGGCTTGCATAGCAACTTTAAGTCGCTTTTTTTATTTGTTAGAAAATGATTTTTCTGGGCAAGAGATAAATGATGGTGTTATGTGAAAATATATCTTATATTGTAAATCAGACGGTAACTTTTCATCTTATGGAATATATATATAAGATTTACGAATCTTCTCAAAGAAATACTCACTTGTACAAAAAGTCTTTCATATCATTATATATTTATTATTTTACAGATTTTCTTAATTTTTTCAATCAACTTAGTACTTCAACACAAGATATATTTAAGAAGAAAAGTAAAAGAACTGATAAGTTTTTAAGTATTGTGTGATATAAAAAGAGGGGTTGATTTATGTTTAAATTGTTTGAAAAAAGACCAGTAATACATTTGTGGATCGTAGCTTATTCAATAATGCTTATTACTCCAATCATTGCAAATCTATGTGTATTTAATAGTATTCATAGCCAGCTAAAATATGAAATGCATACCAGGAATCAATATTTTCTTAAGAATATGAGCAATACATACGATGGAATATTTAGTGACGTTAATAGAATTAGTATGGAAATACAAAGAGACGAATATATATCCAGTATAGCGAAAATGGAATCATTATCCAATGAGACCAGATATATAGCAGCAAGTGCTGCTAATAACTTAAACCTTAGAAAAAATAGTAGTCAATATATCATTGATATTTTTGTTTATTTCCCTAAACTGGATTTTATTATAACTTCAGATTCAATTTTTGAAAGTTATGCATTTTTTAAATCTCGTATAACAGAAAGTGATAAAAGCTATGAAGAATGGAAGGAAAATTTAAATTCTAGCAGAAATAAGTCTATTTTTAATGAGCATATTATTAGAAGTAACGGTGAAACTGAAGAAGCAGTTGGATTTATTGAGCCAATTAAAAAAATGCGAGAGATAACGACGGATATATAATAAATGTTTATATTGAAAAGAATAAAATGTTTCATGACGTTGAAGAAACCGACCATAGTAATAAAAAGGCGATTTTTATTATCAATAGTCGAAATGAAGTTTTGTATCAATATGGTGAGTTTAGCAATACTGATCTATTGAAAAAAATTCGTTTCCAAAATGAATATCAAATGTTAAATTATAGTATAAATGATAGTGAATTTGGTATTGCATATGTAAAATCGAATATTTTTAGATATAAATATGTGTATGTGACCTCTGAAAATATAATTAGCAAAAAAATTAGAAATTCATTAACAATAAATATAGTTGTCAATTTAATGTGTTTAGTATTTTTATCTATATTTATAGGATATTTCACAAAATGGAACTATGGGAATATTTCTTTAATTTTGGAAAGTTTATCTAACTCTGAAAATAGTAATATAGATAAATATAAAAACGAGTATATGTTGATTAAAGAGAAAATAGAATGTGTTAATGCTCAAAGACAAACTTTAGAAGGTAAGATTGAATCGCAGAGTACAATATTGAAAAATGGATTTTTAGCGGACTATCTTAAAGGCTATTATAAACAAACAAACAGATTAGACGAGACATTGAGTAATTACGGTATATGTTTTAAATATAAATCATTTGTTGTGGTTGCCATATATATAAATAATTATGGCGTTATGAAAGAAAGTCCTAGGAAAGACACTGTATTTATAATAAAAAACATTATTAGTGATTTGCCTTGTGAATATGATATATTGTGGGTGGAAATGGATGGTACTTTATATGGCATTGTAAATATTATTCATGACAATAACGAAAACTATAAGCATAAATTAAAACTGTTATTTGAAAGTGCATGCGATTTGGCATATCAAGCACTGGAATTAAATTTTAGTGTAGCAGTAAGTAGTAAAAAAGACAATTTTGAGAATATACCTGATTTGTATAATGAAGCAGTCAGTGCATTGGAGTATAGTGTGTTTTATGAAGTTTATGATGTGGTATATTATGATGACATTAAAGAATTTAATTCTGTTTCTCTTAATCATTATTCCAATGCTAAAGAAAATGCGCTTATCGTAAGTATAAAAACGGGCAATAAATCTCAAGCAGAGCAAATATTAAACGATTTATTTAGTGAAAGTGTTATAGAAGGTCATGCTGATAAATTATTTGTAAAGGCTATGGCTTATAATATTGTAAATGTTATGATGAAGGTAGTAAATGATATTAATGATGCAAATGTTAATAATATGTTCCAAAATGTAAAATATTTTGAAGATTTAGAGAATTGTCGAAGCGTAACGGAATTTAAAACATATTTATTTAATATTCTAGAGAAAATATTTGAAGGATATAAAAGTACAAATGAGAAATCTACCACAGTGTATCACAAGGTTAAAAAGTATGTTGATGAGAATTTCAAAAATAGTGATTTATGTGTTGCTTCTGTAGGTGAGCATTTTAATATGTCAGCGTTATACCTATCAAGAATTTTCAAAGAATGTAGTGGTGTGAAATTAAGCTATTATATTAATACTTTGCGTATTAATTATGCGAAAGTTCTTTTGAAAGATGATAGTAAAAAAATAGATGATATTGCAAAATTGGCAGGTTTTGCAAACACTAGAACTTTTTTAAATGCTTTTAAGGAACGAGAAGGTATCACTCCAACACAATTTAGAAATAATTTATAATTCGATTAAATCGCCGAATGGCGATTTTTTTTATAGATAAATTTGAAAGCAGGGCAATATTTAAGTGAATATATGTTTTTTTCATAAAAAGTATTATATATTCTCTTGAAACGAAGTTTATTGTACATTAAATTTTTAATTGTAAAAGATGATATGAAAGGAGTGTTTGATATGAAAAAGAAAATCATTGTCCTATCCTTGGCAGCATGTATACTAATTTTTACATTAGCAGCAGTGGTTGTTGCTGCAGAAAGTAAAGTTACACTTAGCAAAGTGGTGTTTACAAACGATGGAGTGCCTATTAATGAGCCCGAAGCAGGTGATATAACGGCAACAGGAATTATCACAAACAGTACGGGGAATCCTATTGATGCTATGGTAATCGTAGCGTCCTATAATGATAATGAATTATGTGATGTCAGTTTGTCGTATAAAACGCTGAATATAGGCGACAATGAATTTGAAAGTGATCCCGTTACGGTTATGGATACTTTGAGTATTGTAAAGGTTTTTGTTTGGAATCAGGCGAATAATTCCCCTCTTGTTGAACCTGCATACTTAAAAAAGTTAAGTAGTGAGAAATTAATAAAAAGCTTTGATGTCAAAATCGGAGGTACTATATTTAAGGGTGACATCAACCAGGACACAAAAGAAATATATGTTTATGTTCCTACGTTAAAAAGAGGTTCGTCGGGTAACAATCTTTCCTACTCATCCAGTATAAACCCAGATCGTTTTAATGAAGAAAAAAGAGCGATAACTCCTATAATCAGCGGAGTTGGTGTGATTTCTGCTGAAAAAGGAGGGAAAACACAAGACTTCAGTTCACCCGTTAGATACATTGTAACGGCAGAAGACGGATCAACTGTTACATATACAGCACATCTTGTGCAGACTATTTTGCAAAGGTCAACAGATTTTGAAGAGGTGGAACTAGAAAGTATAAACTCAAAACCTAAAAACCCTGAAAGATGGTATATGCCGTTTATTACTCCGGGTCATGTTGGTTATGGAATATGGACTGCACAAAGATACGCTTTTGATGCAAATGGAAACTATGTTACTGACACTTCAACTCCGGTATCCTATACAGATAACGATCTTACTCAAACAGCTATTATTACAGGAATAACTGATGATCCTGCCGGTTCAGGGAGCAAGGTATTCAAATTTGAAAAACGCGAGGCTCAAAAAAGTGTGGCATCAGTAAACATAAAAAGTGCTGATAACTTTTCTACTTGTCCTGAATTCGTACCAAAAGTAATATGCGAGTTTGATTTTATGTTTGAAAGACTGGAAGGTGACGGAGTATTTCTAAGGGCGGCTGGTTCGTCGGTTAAGAATTATCAATTGGTATTCAGTCCAAAAGGTGCGAGTGCCGGCAAATATAAATTGCGTTCGCGTGTATCTGGTGAGCCTAATGTGACTATAAATGATGTACCGGGAATGAGTGAATTGGCTTTTAACAGTTGGCATAAATTAAAGTTAGTCCACTCAAGTACTATGGGTACACCTCCTTACACTCAAAAGGTGGAAATCTATGTTGATGATGAATATGTTACCACCTTAGAGAATTCGGGATATGATTCTAAAATCAATACAAGGGAGTTTAATATAACTTACTTTGGAAACCCAACATTCGGTACTATGTATATTGACAACTGGAAGCTAAGCTTTGTTCCTCCTCCTGAAAGCTAAGCTTTGTTCAGTAAGCCGTAAACTGTCTGTTGAAATATGGAAGCTTGGAAAGTAACTTTCCTAAAGCTTCCTTAATAAATTAAAGCGTAGATTTTTACCAAAAATGAGAGGAGAAGTATAATGTTTGTCAAAAAAATAATTTCATTACTTGTAATATTTGCTATGTTTTGTTTATCAGTTTCAACTATAACTACTGCGTCAAATGACGTAAAGGCAAATGAAGTAAAGGTTAAGATCAATGGAGTGGAACAGAAATACGACCAACCTGCTATAATTATTAAAGACAGCACAATGGTACCCTTGAGAGGTATTTTTGAGGCCCTGGGGGCAACAGTGGAATGGAATGAAAAGAAACAGAAGGTGACAGCGAAAAAGGATGATATTAATGTTGAACTTATAATAGGTTCTAACAAGGCGAAAGTCAATAATGTTGAAAAAAAGATTGACAGTCCTCCTGTTATAATAAACGAAAGAACGCTGGTGCCGGCACGCTTTGTATCTGAGGCGTTAGGAGCTATTGTTGAGTGGGATGAGGCAAGGTACACTGTAAATATATATACTATCAAACGCGAACTTTTGGATGCTTTAAGGAATCTTGATGCAAGGTTTGATAAAAGTGTTATGGATTGGTGCATAAGCTTGTACGATCCTGAGGAAGGAGGCTATTACTACGCCGTAAGCGCACGGGATAATGAAGGTTTTGCTCCTGATATTGAATCCACCGCACAGATGATTGCCAACATGCAATATATGGGAATTATTACTCCCGGTAATCCTTCAGACGATATAATGCCTCCGGAAATAAAGGAAAAGCTTGTAAATTTTATGAAAGTAAGACAGGATCCTGAAACAGGGTATTTTTATGATAAGCAGTTTGGCAGCCAAGTAAGTGACTCCAAAAAAGGACGAAATTTAGGTCAAGCTGTAAATGTCCTTTCCCGTTTTGGGGAAAAGCCGTTGTATCTTACATCGACTGAAAGGGTGAAAAATAAAGATGATAATCAAAATGAAAATACAGAGGACGTTCTTCCGGCTTATTTACAAAGCGAAGAGGCTTTTTTGGAATGGCTTGATGAACGGCCATGGGATACAAATGTTTATGGAGCAGGCGCTAATCTAAGCGGTATAGCTTCTTTAATTAAAGCAGCAGGATTATGGGAAACGGCTGTGGAATATGTGATGGATATGCAAAATCCTGAAACAGGACTGTGGGGAGAAGGGTTGGCATATATCAATGTAAATGCTGCAATGAAACTGCGTGGTTTTTTTGCAAACAGTGAGCCTCCTATACCTATGCCTTATATTGATAAATTGATTGAAAGTGTAATATATGTTATTAAAAACGAAACACCGTCAACAGCTGCCGAAGTTTGGAATCCCATTATTCTTTTAAGAGATGCCATAAAAAGCTACAGTGGAAAATTTCCGCCGGAACTTAAGGAAAAGATTGATGAGTCGATGATAGAAATAGTGAATGCGGTAGCAGAAAGTATGGATTATTTCCGTCAGCCGGATAATGGCTATTCGTGGAGTAAAAAAGGCAGCAGTGCAAAGTCGCAAGGTGTTTATGTTTCACTAGGAGAACCCGAGGGAGATGTGAACGCCACGAATCTTTTGATGATGGCTCGCCGAGATTGTTATCTATTAGTGGGTGTAGAAGCTCCGCCCTTGTGGGATCTGGATAGGGATTATTTCTGGGAGAAAACGCTTAATGCAGAGCCTATTATAAAAAATTAAGGGTATCTGTTTTCAAATTTGAAAATCAAGACCAAAAGGAGAAATAAAATTGAGAATATATTTTCAAGGAAACATTGAAGAAATGAAGGCTGGATTGGATATATTGTCCGATTATTATGGATTTGTTATTGCAGACGATGGTATTCCCGTAAAGGTTGAAAAGTCTTCGGGGAATATTGAGGTTGCTCTAAAAAACGGGAAAGGGTTTATTAGGTACGCTAGAAAAATTCATTTTTTCAGAGCTTTCGGTTTGTTTTTGGAGAAATGTAAAAGCTCTGCTGAATTTGAAATCTCTGAAACTCCTTATTTTACAATGAATGGAGCAATGTTCGATTGCTCCAGGAATGCTGTAATGACAGTCAATACTATTCAAAAAATGCTTCGCATGATGGCGATGATGGGCCTGGATACAATGCTGCTGTATACCGAGGACACCTATACTGTTGAGGGGCAGCCCTATTTTGGATACATGAGAGGAAGATACAGCTATGAAGAATTAAAAGCATGTGATGATTATGCGGATCTTTTCGGTATAGAAATTATCCCCTGTATTCAAACGCTTGCTCATCTAAGCACATTTTTAAGGTGGAATGATGTTAATGTTAAGAAGTTGCAGGATACGCCAAATATTTTGTTGGCAGGATCTGAAATGACCTATGAGTTTCTTGAGAAATGTATTGAAGCTGCATCTGCACCATTCAGAAGCAAAAGAATACATATAGGGATGGATGAAGCTCATGGTTTGGGACTTGGAAAGTATTTATCCATAAATGGTTATTGTGATAGGTTTAAAATCTTATCTGCTCATTTAAAAAGAGTTGTAGAAATTACTGAGAAATATAAATTACAACCTATGATTTGGGATGATATGTATTTTAAGCTTGGCTCTGCAAAAGGAGAGTACTATGACTTGGAATCGGTTATTCCAAAAGAAGTAATTGATGAAATCCCAAAGGAAGTGCAATTAGTATATTGGGATTATTATCATCATGATGAAGAGTTTTATAGAAATTTTATAAAAAAACATCAGGTATTCGGTAAGACTCCTATTTTTGCCGGAGGGATACATATATGGCACGGAATGGGGAGTGATTACGGAAGAACGTTTGTGGATACAAACGCAGCTTTGTTAGCCTGTAAAAAAGAGGGCGTGAAAGAGGTTTTTGCTACCATATGGAATGATAACGGTTCCGAAAATAACGTCTTTTCAGCTGTATTAGGGCTTCAGCTTTTTGCAGAGCATGGTTATTCAAAGGATTTAGATTTGGAGAAGCTAAAGAAAAGAGCGAAATTTTGTGCAGGTGTAGATTTTGATGCGTTTATGGATTTAAAGTATTTAAATGAGGTTCCAGGTGCGGGCAAGGACAATCTGAAAACAACTAATCCGTCAAAATTTCTTTTGTGGCAAGATGTTTTAGTTGGACTTTTTGATAAGTATGTAGAAGGAAACCATATTTCGGAATACTATGCGAGAATGGAAACGGTATTTGAAGAGCATAGAAGAAACAATCCGCAATACGATCTTGTTTTTTATGTGGCTTCTTTGTTATGCTCAGTATTAAAGATAAAAAGTAATATTGGAAACAGGATAAAAGCAGCGTATGACTTAGGAAACATTGAAGAATTAAATCAAATTGCTGAAAATGAGCTTTTGGATCTTCTAATAAAAATAAAGAAATTGCATGAAGTACATATGAGACAGTGGTTTGAAACATATAAACCATTCGGATGGGAAGTACTTGATATACGTTATGGAGGACTTATTATGCGAGTGGAAACGGCAATAAAAAGAATTAAGGATTATACAAGCGGTAGAGAGAGTAGGCTTATGGAGTTAGAGGAAGAAAGACTTTACTTTAATACAGCGGAAGTACAGAGGGGTGAGGTGTCAAAAAAATATTGCAATGTTTATAGCCGAATAGCCACAGCAAATATATTATAATAAATTCTCTAAGCAAAAAGGTTTTATTGTGAGCTTGCTATTACCCTTAAAAAGGGTAATAGCACAACTCATAGTTTCATACGGTAGGATATGTTTTTTTCTTGAAATGTATTATATATTCTCTTGAAACGTGGTTTAACATATGATAAATTCCTTATTGTAAGATATAAGAAAGTGAGGTCTTAAAATATGTCAAGGAATTTTTTGAAAACAGTTATATTTGTGATTATTTTAAGTTTATTTGTGAGCAGTTTGCTTGCAGGCTGCGGTAAAACTAAAAAAACGATTTCAAATGGTATAAAATATCCCTCAAACGGTGAAGTGTATCCAATGGAAACGGATGCTACTCTTTCGGTTTGGGGAATGAGTTCCAATAGCAGTTCTACATCACTCGAATCATCACCGTTTGGGAAAAAGTGGCAAGAGCTCACGGGTGTTACTGTCGAATTTCAACAGCCTATGGCAGGTACAAACGGTTCGAGTGAAGGATTAAGCTTGCTCATTGCTTCAGGGGATTTACCGGATATTATAATATCAAATCTTTACAATCAACCTGGTGGAATTAAAAAATTTGCTGATGATGGTGTTATTATCCGTCTAAATGAGGTGATGGATAAATATGCTCCAAATTTAGTAAAATATCTTAACGAAAATAAAGATATTGATAAGATGGTTAAAAGCGATGATGGTTCATATTATATGTTTCCATTTATACGTGGAGACGAAATATTATCGGTTTCAAGTGGACCTGTGATTAGAAAAGATTTATTGGATGAAGGAGGCTTAGCTGTTCCGGAAACAATAGACGAATGGTATGTTGCTCTTAAGTATTTTAAAGAAAGAGGTGCAGATGCTCCTCTAAGCTATGATTTTGCATCATGGGAGAAATTAGGTGTGTTTTTAGGAGCGTATGGTGTTAAAGCTGACTTTTATGTTGTGGATGGCAAAGTGAAATACGGATATTTGGAGCCTCAGATGAAAGATGCTTTAAGCAACTTGAAAAAATGGTATGATGAAGGATTGTTGGATAAAAATTTTATTAAAATCGGTGATCTGGATTCTAAAATCTTAACATCAGAGGCATGTGCTTCAGTCTTATTTGCAGGAAGTGGGCTCGGAAAATACTTATCTGCAATGAGAGAAAAAGATCCCAAGTTTAATTTGGTACCAACGAAATTCCCTGTTTTAAACAAAGGCGATAAACCGATGTTTGGTACCAAGGAATTTAGATATGTACCGAATAACAATGGATTTATTACTACTGCTTGTCAAAATGTAGAGCTTGTTGCCAGATTTTTGGATTTTGGGTACAGTGAGAAGGGACATATGTTATTTAACTTTGGAATTGAAGGCGAAAGCTATGTTATGGAGGACGGTTATCCAAGATATACCGAGCTTATAACAAAAAATCCGGAAGGACTTTCCATGTCAAATGTTATGGTGAAATATATGAGAGCTTCGATGTCAGGACCTTTTGTCCAAGACAAAAGATATATAGAGCAATACTATACTTTTGAACAGCAAAAAGATGCACTTAAATTGTGGTCAGAGACTGATACATTAAAATATAATATACCTATGGTTTCATTTGATGAAGAGCAAAGTCAACAATTAAGCAGCATTATGAATAATGTGAAAACATATGTGGATGAAACAGTATTTAAGTTTATCATGGGAATAGAACCAATAGAAAATTATGATAAGTTTGTTAGTCAGCTAAAAGCGTTAGGCATTGAGAAGACAATTGAAATATACCAAAAGGCTGTAGAAAATTATCAAAATAGATAAAAAATCGATCTAGGTTTGAAAAAAATTCAATTTTGAGGTAAGTTGAGATATAAGAAAGGAAAGATTATTAGTATGATAGCAGGTGAAAAGAGCAAGGTTTATATAAAAGACTTAAAAAGAAATTACTCCTTATATTTAATGGCTTTGCCCATCCTTGCCTTTTACATATTATTTCATTATAAGCCGATGTATGGTGTTATAATTGCATTCAAAAACTTTTCACCAGCAAAAGGCGTAATAGGAAGTGAATGGGTAGGTATTAAACACTTTATTGATTTTTTCTGTAATCCGTATTTTTTTAGACTAATGAAAAATACCCTTGTAATAAGTTTATCTACTCTGGTTTTTTCATTTCCTGCACCCATAATATTAGCATTGTTAATTAATGAAATAAGAAGTAAATGGTTTTCACGGATAGTTCAGCTTATAGTGTATTTACCACATTTTATATCACTCGTTGTGGTGTGTGGTTTAATATTGAAGTTCACGTCCGACAAAAGCATTATTAATGATATTGCCGTTTTATTTGGGCATGAGAGAGTATCGTTTTTGAATCATCCGAAATACTTTGTGCCTGTGTATGTAATATCTGATATATGGCAATCTGCGGGCTGGAATTCAATAATATATTTGGCATAACTTACCAGTGTTGATCAACAATTATATGAAGCGGCGATTATAGATGGCGCAAGCAGATGGCGCCAAACATTACACATAACTATTCCGGGAATAGCTCCTACCATCATTACCATGTTTATATTGAGAATAGGCAATATGCTTAATGTAGGTTATGAAAAAATAATATTGTTATATAACCCGGTTACATATGAAACTGCCGATGTAATATCAACATATGTCTATCGCAAAGGGTTGATTGAAAATAGTTGGAGTTTCAGCACAGCTGTGGGCTTGTTTAATTCAATTATCAACTTTACATTATTAATATTTGCAAACAGATTAAGCAGGAAAATCAACGAAATAAGTTTATGGTAGGAGGCAGAAAAATGCAAATTTCTAGAGGACAGAAAATGTTCAATGTTTTTAATTATATACTAATGATTTTTCTTATGACAGTTACTTTATATCCATTTTTATATGTGGCTTTTGCATCATTAAGCAATTCAGTTGAGTTCATGTCTCATCAAGGATTGTTACTAGCTCCGGTTGGATTCAATTTAAACGCTTATAAAATAGTTTTAAAAGAAGAGATGATTGCTATAGGTTTTCGAAACACGTTGTTTTTACTTGTTACAAGTGTAAGCCTGCAAGTTACGTTAACAGTAGTAGGGGCTTATGTTATTTCAAGGAAAAATGCAATTTTAGTGCCTCTCTTTACAAAATTAATAATTGTTACAATGTTTTTCTCAGGGGGATTGATTCCATTCTATCTAAATGTTAGATCGCTTGGTATGGATAATTCATTTGCGGCTTTAATATTTCCTGTGGCTATAAATACATTTAACTTAATTATAATGCGAACGGCATTTATTACAATACCTAACAGTATGGAAGAGTCAGCTATGATTGATGGTGCAGGGCCGGTTTCAATTTTATTTAAAATATTACTACCTTTGGTAATACCGACTGTTATGGTTATAGTGTTGTATTATTCGGTGTCTGTATGGAACTCATGGTTTAACGCTATGATCTTTTTGAGAAATAGAAAGCTGTTTCCATTACAGCTTGTTTTAAGAGAAACTCTTATACTTAATAGTACAAATGCGATGGCTCAAACAGGCAGGGATAGTGAAGGGGTTTCTGAAACAATACAATATGCAATTATGATGATTGCAACTTTACCGATATTAGTTGTGTACCCATTTTTGCAAAAGTATTTTGTAAAGGGAGTTATGATTGGTGCAGTAAAAGGATAAGCCAAATATATTGTCAATAAGTGGGGAGATGAAAAGAAATGAAGAAAATCTTTTATGCATGTTTGTCATTCTGCTTAATACTAAGTTTGTTGCAACCATCACAAGCATCTCAGTTAAGTGAGAATAATACATATGACAATTTTAGTTTAAGAGAAATATCTGTTGCAGGGGCAATGATTAATAACGAATCACAAGAAAGAGAATTGCTGATTTTAACTCCACAATATTCAACGAATGATATGAAGGATGGACATATTATACAGGAAAATCTGAATGGATCTGTATTAAACTCAAGAGCGGTTCAAGCTATTACTACACAGGCTATTATTGACTATACGCTTGGAGTTGTTACTATTACCGGTAAGTTACCCGGCGGTCGCAAGGATAAAGTAACAGTGTTAGTATTGCGTCCTGGATATACTATAGAAGAAGTTGCTGAAATGGACGAAATAGAATTAGTTAATGCAGTAGAGTATATCAATCAAATTTCAAGTGCAGAAGATGGGAGTTTTAGATTCGAGTATGCTTTAAATCTGCAAAATGTTATAGAAAATCAAAATTATAGTGTAAGAACAGGAACTACTAATATTGGATTGGATGAACAAGGAAAAAGTGATTTTAAATATTTTGGGCAAAGTGCCATAGTTTCTGTAATTAATGAAATTAAAAATGCAACCGTTGAGAAGATAGCTGCTATGTTCTTGGATTATGATGATAATCCTTATTTAATTAATGGTAATATTTACTTAAATGATATTTTGTTGTTAAATTTATCCGATTATAGAAACTTGGCTGAAAAGAAACCAGTACATGAAGCACTTGCCGGTAAGGATTTCACGGCAAGTGGTATTAATGGCATAAGGGAAGCATTTATAAATGCCGTAGAAAAGCAAAAAAACGTTGAACAAGATAGGGTGTTGGAGAATCAAGCAATCAATGCAATAAATAATGCTACAGTTGATACAATGGCTCAAGTACTGGAAGACTATAACAGTGTACTGAAACTGGATTTATTAAATGAATATGGATATAAAATGCTATTAAATAAAAAATTAGCGGGAACATCCAATGCAATTGATTATTTATATAATGCAATTATCGGACAAAATACACTGGATGCCATTAGAGATATATTTGAACAGCAAGTAGCAATTCAAGCAATAAATTGTGCAGATTGGCAAGAAATCAATGAAGTAATAAACAGCAATAATGCTGTTCTGAAATTGAACTTATCAGGTGACTATGCAAATTTATATTATGATGATAAAATAGCAGTACATAAAGCATTAGCGGCATATGGTAATTTTACAACAATAAAAGAGATTCAAGATGTATTTAATAGTAAGGTGAGTGCGCTTAAACAAGAAACTGTCAAACAAAGTGTAGGACCTAGAAGGACGTCCGGCTCCTCTTCTGTATTAATTAACGAAGAAACATCCGAAAAGCTTTTACCGCAACAGAGTATTATTTTCAATGATATTGCAGATGTGCCTTGGGCTAAAGAAAGTATTCAAGCACTTGCTAATAATGGAATTATTCAAGGAATAAGTCCGGGAATTTTTGCACCAAACAGTAATATAACAAGAGAACAGTTTGTTAAAATGCTTGTGATGGCGTTTGGGCTTTTGGATGAGTCAGCAGTATCTGATTTCAAAGATATCAATCAAGAAGAATGGTATTATAAATATATTTCAAGTGCATATAAACATGGTATTATAAATGGAATAGGTCATAATGTTTTTGGAATTGGAATGGAGATTTCAAGACAGGATATGGCTGTTTTAGCTTATAGGGCTGCAAAATACGTGGGAATAAATCTTCCTGTGCTTTCTCCTGAGGTACAATTTGATGATATGTCAAGCATTGCAGATTATGCAAAAGACAGCGTTACTGCAATGCAACAAGCAAACATTATACAGGGTGTGGGAGATAATAGATTTGCTCCTTATGAAACTGCTACTAGAGCCATGGCGGCAAAAGTGATTTATGAATTGCTAAAGCTTTGACAAAGATTGTTTTAATATGTAGTAAGAAGAAGGAGAAGAAGAATATGCAGATGGTAAATAAAATATTATCATTTATAATAATACTTAATATGTTTTCTAACATATTGATATGCACAGCATCCACTGATACTCAAGACAGTATGTATGAAGAGGCAATAACTACATTGATTTCTCTAAATATTTTATCCTGTGATGAAGACGGTTCTTTTAAACCCGAAGATACGGTTACCAAAGCTGAGTTTATAGATATGATTGTTAGGATGTTAGGCTTAGAGGCAGTAAGCAATACGGGAATAAATGGTATGCGGTTTAAAGATGTTCCGGATACATACTGGGCGGCTAACAGTATCAACATAGCTTCTGATATGGGGCTTATTAGCGGTGAAGGTTATAATTTATTTAAACCGGAAGAAATTATAACTTATATGCAAGCAATAAAAATTATAGTATGTGCTTTAGGATACGACATGCTTGCAGAAAAACAAGGGGGATATCCTACCGGTTATTTAACGATAGCATCACAAAAAGGTATTACAAAAAAATTGTCTGTGAGATTAGATGAACCTGCAAAAAGAGGTGGGATAGCTCAGCTTATCTTTAATTCGCTGGAAGTTGATTTGATGCGTAAAATTGAATACGGACAGTCCACGAGACTTTCGTCAACGGATGGGGAAACCATATTATCCGAATATTTACATATAGAAAAGAAAACAGGAATAGTAACTGCTAATTCAAATACTCGTTTGGTAGGATTGAGTACTTTAGGAGATGATGAGGTTGAAATTGATCGAGTAATATATAAAGTTGGGTCAACAAATGCACAGGACTTTTTGGGATATAATGTTATATTCTATGCTAAAAAAGACAAGCAAACAAATGAATCAACAATAGTTTTTATCAAACCGAATACCGCCAAAAACGATGAATTGATAATTGATGCCAATGATCTTTTGCGTGATCACAGTTCTTTTACAAAAACAACTATACCTTATCATGATAAAAATGGAAAAATCCAAATAGCAAGGGTCTCGGATGTTGCAGATATTATATTCAACGGCGTAGTGGATGATGTGTTCGATATGAATGATTTAAAACCTTTATCGGGTGAATTAAAGCTGGTGGATAATAATCAAGATGGTGTATATGATGTTATTCTTGTGACATCTTATGAATATCTAGTTGTTGATAAATTAGATTTTCTTGATTTGACAGTATATGATAAATATGATAATTCTAAAAAGCTTGAATTAGATCCAAATTCATCAGATTATAAGCTTAAGATTTTAAAAGATGGGAGAGAACTAACATTCAGAAGATTAAAGGAGTGGGATGTACTTTCAATATTACGAAGTAAAAATTCTTCAGGTAAACAGTTAATAAATGTCACAGTTACAAGTAAAAGTGTCAAGGGTGTAGTTTCAGCTACATTTGATGATAAAATTATTATTGATGATATTGAGTATAAAATTGCAAGTAATTATAAAGATGAAATCTCAGTAGGCGATAATGCCACTTTTTTTCTTAATGATAAAGGGGAGATTGCTGCTGTTAATTATTCTGCTTCTGAAAAAAAGTATGCATATTTGTTAAATGCCAGTGCTTCTGAAGGATTAAATCAAACAGCAGAATTTAAAATATTCAATACAAAAGGGCAGATTGATGTTTTGAAAAGTGCGGACTCGCTTAGGTTTAATGGTGACAAAGTTACGGATTATAACACGATGTTATCGGATTTGCTTAAAACAGGAAGAAATGCCGGTAAATTTGGACAATTGATTATATATGATATCAATAGTAATAATGAAATTATTTCGATTGATACTGTATTAGATAAAGAAGATGCTAAGTTGAAATTAAGTGTGCCCAAAACCAGAAATTTGAATTACAAAACCTCCTCATGTACATTTCAGGGAGTTGTTAATATTGATGATAAAACAACGATTTTTTTAATACCTAGTGATGATGAAATGGAAAAAGCCTTCAGAATAGTAAAAAGGAATTATTTTAAAAATGACGGTAAATATACATTGGAAGCCTACAATATGTCTGAAGTTGGAGTTGCTGAGGTATTAATAGTTGAAGATAATAATACGTTTGACCTTAAAACAACCTGTGCTGTTGTGGACAAAATATCTTATACTGTCAACGAGAAAGGTGCTACGGTTCAAAAATTATATGCATTAAGGGACGGAAAAGAAGTTAGTGTTTTGGTTGAAGAGGGTAGGACATTAAGTGGTATTAAAAGGGGTGATGTAATCAGATATGGAGTTAATTCAGTAAATGAGTTGAACAACATTGACTTAGTGTTTTCTTTCAATAAAGACAAAATATTTGAATTGGTAAATGTAAACGCAAATTCTTATATAGCTGAAGAGCGGAGAGTATATGGAAGAGTAGAAGCGAAGAGAGGAAATTATTTTAAAGCGACGATTAAGAAAACTGATGGAACCACGGTGCAAGAATATTATGGTGTGCAAGCTGCGAAAATTTATATGTATGATGTAAAAAAAGATAAAGTTTCGGTAATTTCCGCATCAGATATTTTTGACGGCGACATGATTTTTATGAGAGTAAGATACGGTGATCCAAAAGAAATAGTCGTTTATAGGAATGATTAATATTCAAAGTTTATTTAAGAATATTGATGCTTAAAAAACGGGGTGGAGAAGCATGTATGTTAAAAAAAGATTTTTAAGTGTGGTAATCATTATAATGATATTGATAAGCTTAATTCCAAGCGGCAACTATGCGGTACAAGCTGCCGAGGAATTGATATTCAGTAATCCTGTCTTTACTTGCAATAAAGAAGGAGAAGATCCTGAGATTGGAATTAGAGAATTAAAGCCCGGTCTTATAAGCGTTAGTTTAAATGTAACGAATACGGGGACTGAAAGAAATGCATTATTAATTATGGCATTGTATAGAAAAAACAGCTTGGATAAACTGGCTTTTGATAAAAAAACTTTAAGTGCATCAGATACCTTATATGCAGAGCTTTATGTACCGGAAACTTATTTTAGAGAATGTGTTTTAAAGGTTTTTGTTTGGGATAGTATAATAGGCTTATTGCCTTTATCAGATGAATATGCCCTTTCGGCTAGTAAAAAAGTTATAAATAGTTTTACAGTGCAGCTTGGTGGCTTTACATATAAAGGAGATATAAATCAGATGACTAAAACCATAACAGTTGATGTTCCTACGCAGGTAAAAACAAATACCGGTTTAACTACCAGTTCGTCACTTTTGAGGCCAACGGATTTTCAAAATGCAATAAAGTCTGTAATTCCTGTTATTACAACTGAAGACACAATGCGGAGGTAAGTGATGTCGGTGTAGCCAAAGATTTTACAAATAAACAATATTATACCGTAACTGCAAGTGATGGTACATCGGATGTATATGAAGTAAGAATTGAAGAATCAATTTTAAAAAGAGCTCAAGATATGCAAACTGCGGTTCAAATAGACCCCGGTCATAAATTTTTTGATCCTCAAAACCCTGTCAGGGGAGGTACGCCTTACGGTGGAACAATAGGTGACGGGATTTGGAAACAAGAGGGATTTAAATATAAATATGTAGACGGAAGCTATATTAACGAGGTTGATTATGAAAGCAGTGCCGGAATTTTATCCTTGGTCGCAGATCCTGATGATGCATCAAGACAAGTATTTCGTATGCAAAAGAATAAAACGGAAAGTAATGCGTTTAGTATGAGTAGTTGTGAAGGTGGTGCACCAAAATCAGGAATCTCTAAGATTGTAACAGCATATAAGTTTAGATTTGAAGATATAGGTCCGGGTAGCGGCGTTTATACGATGATTGGGTCTAATCGAAACCTTGTTATTTTTCATAGAAATGAAGATGGAACAGGATTTGATTTAAGTCACAGTAAATCATCTAACGCTTCTATTACGAAGATACCATTGCCATATTCGTTTGAATTCGGTAAATGGTATAGTTTTAGGGCTGTTTGCACAAATGAGGTTATTGATGAAGGCAACTATAAGGGTACAATTGAAATTTATATTGACGATGTATTTATAACAGCACTAACAGATTATTATACTGATGATGCTTCCCTGGACACTCATACAAAATTTGGTTCGTTCCCTGATACTACATATGATATGTATCTTGATGATTGGAGTGTAACGTATAGACTGAGATAGAGAATAGGGAGGTCACAAGGTGCATAGGGGAAAAAGATTTTTTAGTATAATAACTGTATTAGTGATAATAGTTAGTTTGATAGCTAATATTCAGATGGTAGTACAATCGAATGATGAGCTGGTATTTAGCAATCCTATATTTACAAAAGTGGTTGAGGGTGAACCTTCTGAGGTAGAAATTAATAAATTAGAAGCCGGATTGATATCTTTTAGTTTAGATGTATCAAATTCAGGTGCTGAAAAAAAAGTAGTATTTGCTATGGCATTGTATAAAGGCAACGAATTGATGAAAGTGGTTTTATATAACAAGACAGTAGGGGCATCAGAAACTTTACGGGGAGAAATTGAGGTTCATGAAACCTATAGTGATGTATATAAATTAAAGGTATTTATTTGGGATAATACTAAATCTCTTATTCCTCTTTCAAATGTATACATGATAGTATCTAATGCAAATAATGACCTTATTGACGCCTTAGCTGAACTTGATAAAAAGTTTGACAAAAGCGTTATGGATTGGTGCATAAGTATGTATGATCCTATAGAGGGTGGCTTTTACTTTGCTGCAAGCGCACGAGACAATCAGGGTTTTGCAGCAGATATAGAATCTACGGCACAAATGGTGGGGATTATGGATTACATGGGAATTATTACTCCCGGTAATCCACCCAGTAGTGTAATGCCGCAGGAGATAAAGGACAAATTAGTAAATTTCATGCAGGTAAGGCAGGACCCAGATGATGGATATTTTTATGATAAACAGTTTGGTAAGAATGTAAGTGATTCTAAAAAAGCACGTAATTTAAGTATGGCTACAAGTATTATAAGACGTTTTGGTGGGCAACCGTTATATCCTACCCCTATTGAGCGGATGGCACAGAATAATATGGAGATAACATTGTATGAAGATGAAGAAAAAAGAGAATACGGATGGGATTCTTCCGGCTTATTTACAAAGCGAAGAAGCTTTTTTGGAATGGCTTGATGAACGGCCATGGGATACAAATGTTTATGGAGCAGGTGCTAATCTAAGCGCTATAGCCTCTTTAATTAAAGCAGCAGGATTATGGGAAACGGCTGTGGAGTACGTGAAAGAAAAGCAAAATCCTGAAACGGGGTTATGGGGAGAAGGATTGGCATATATCAATGTAAATGCTGCAATGAAGCTGCGTGGTTTTTTTGCAAACAGTGAGCCTCCTATACCTATGCCTTATATTGACAAAGTGGTAGAAAACGTAATATATGTTGTTAAAAACGAAACACCATCAACAGCTGCTGAGGTTTGGAATCCCATTATTCTTTTACGAGATGCCATAAAAAGCTACGGGGGAGAATTTCCATCGGAACTTAAGAAAAAGATTGATGACTCAATGGTTGAAATGGTGAATGTGATAGCAGAAAATATGGATAAATTCCGTCAGCCGGATAATGGTTACTCGTGGAATCCATACGGTAGTAGTGTAAAGTCGCAGGGTGTTACGGTATCACTTGGACGAAAGGAAGGGGATGTAAACGGTACGAATCTAATTATGATGGCTCGTCAGGATTGTTATCGATTAATGGGTGTTGAGGCACCGTTGCTTTGGGAATCCTATAGAGATTACTTCTGGGACAAAATTTTTAATGCAGAACCTATTGTAAAAAATGCATTAGGATGCCATGAAAATTTTGAAGGCACACAAATAGGAGAACTTCCCAACGGATGTGTAACGGGGACGACTACCGGAAGTGTTGGTGTGTATTTTTACCCAAATAGCAACGAAAACAAAGCACTTAAAATTGTAACCGAAAAAGGCGGCAGTACATGGGCCAAGTTTGATACATATAGTGGCAGTGCCTATCAAAGGTTAGTATTGGAATATAAGATTTTGATATCTGAAAGCGACATTTGTGATTTGTTGTATAATAGCATAGGTACAACTGCGGTGCAGACATGTTTTATTTCGGATAAAAACGGTATCCAATTAAAAAACAGAACAAGTGATTCTGGAACAGGAGAATATATAGCAACTCTTGCCAAAGGAACCTGGTACAATATTAAAGTAGAATATGAACCTCGAGGACTTAACGATACAGTCATTAGATATTATGTTGATGGAGTGCTAAAAAAGGAGACAAATCACTATTATAATGGAGGAAATCCATTAAAGGAACCTGTTAAGAATATAAACTCATTATTGTTTTCTTCATTTAAAAATGGTGTAGGAACATTTTATATTGATGATGTTAATATGGAAATGTATGGCATGACATATGTAAAATAATAAATAAGGAAAGGGGTATGCAATGAAAACAATTATTAATGAGGGCATTAAAGATATAAGAAAATATGAGATCATGCCTCTACTGACTCAAGAACAAATAAAAGAAGCATTTACTCAGGTGTTAAAAAAGATTGACATGAATTTGGATACATTTACGTATAAATTTCCGGCAGAATCAAGTCAAGGGAATGTATATCCGACTATCGAAAATACAAAGGGATGGGGTACCGGTTTTTGGACCGGGATGCTTTGGCTTGCTTACGAAGTCACAGGAGATGCTAAATATAGAAAAGTTGCTGAAATACAGCTAGAAAGTTTTAAAAAAAGAATCGATGAAAAAATAGGAGTCAATCATCATGACATGGGATTTCTTTATAGTCCTTCTTGCGTAGCTGCATACAAGCTAACCGGTAATGAAACGGCAAGAGATTCTGCAATTAAAGCAGCCGAACACTTGGCTACGAGATACCGGGAAAAAGGTGGATTTATTCAAGCGTGGGGTGATATCAATGATCCGACAAAGTATCGATTAATTATTGACTGCCTGATGAATATACCTTTATTGTTCTGGGCTAGAGAAGTAACAAAAAATAGTAAGTATTATGACATTGCATATACCCATTTGAAGACAACAATGGCGAATATCTTCAGAGAAGATGGGTCTACGTTCCATACGTATTATTTTGATCCTGAAACAGGTGCACCAGTAAAAGGTGTTACACATCAAGGATTTAGCAATGATTCATGTTGGGCAAGAGGACAGGCATGGGGAATATATGGGTTGGCACTAGGTTACTCTTATACAGGAGATGAATCCATTGTAGAGCTTTACAAAAAGGTAGCCAATTATTTTTTAAACCGCTTACCGGAAGATTATGTGTGCTATTGGGATCTGATATTTACTTCAGGGAATGAAGAAAGAGACAGTTCTGCGGCAGCTATTGCTGTTTGTGGATTGCTGGAAATGAACAAGGTACTGGCGGATAACGATCCTGATAAACAAATATATAGCAATGCGGCCCAGCTTATTTTAAAATCATTAATTGAAAATTATTCTACCAAGGACATGCCGGAATCAAATGGTCTGTTACTTCATGCGGTATATGCAAAACCTCAAGGGATAGGAATCGATGAATGTAATATTTGGGGAGATTATTATTATATGGAAGCGCTTGTGCGTTTAATGAAGGATTGGAAGCCATATTGGTAATGATGAAAATAATTTTAGTTAAGAATCATAAGTGTTTTACATCATTTTTATCAGGAGGTAAATTAAATGAATCGGTTAATTTCTATTCTGCTCGCAATTTCTATGATACTTTTTCTAGTACCGACAGCATTAGCAGATTGTAATCTTTCTGTTTCAAACGTTAGTTTTTTTGACAGTACTGGCACGGAAATCACAAACAGTGTAAACGGTGAAGTTTATGCTACAGTTGATTTTAATGTAGCTGAACCGGCCGTAATAACATGCATAATAGCGGTATATAACGGTAGTGCTCTTTCTGACGTCAGCATATCCCGTATAAATGCCGACAGGGGTAATAATACATATACGTCAGGCAATGTTCGTTGCAGCGAAGATTCGATAGTAAAACTTTTTCTATGGGAAGACATGAAGAGCTTGGTGGGCACAATCCGACCTTCCGATAAGAATATTTCTCTGGAATATTTTGCAGTTGACGTTCCAACACTAGATGGATACACTGTAACGAGAAAAGGTGCAATCAATCCCCTGGATAAGACAATCACAATAGATATTCCCACAAAGGCGCAAAGCGGCGGAAAGCATTATTCAAATATCAGCAGCCTTAAAAATTTAACCCCATCATTTAGGTGTGCACCGGGATTTTCTGTTTTAAATGCTGGTAACATGGATTTTACAGCACCTTTTACATTGACCGTGACAAACGGGAGTATTACTGAAACCTATAAGGTCATACCCGAATTCAGTGACCTTGACCGCGCTTCAGATTTTGAAGGGCTTACAATTATAACGCCTTCTTCTTCTTATTTCTCAACACCAGCAAGAAGAGGCATGCCCGCTGCTGCAGGTCATTTTGGCTTAAACGGCATTTGGAAACAAAGCGGCATGACTGTTGATGACGACGGCAACATCGTTGACGATCAAAGCTGTGCCATTTTTAGTTGGGTTGAGCATAATGGAAGCAGCGACAAGGCTTTTCAAATCACGAAAACAAAGACAGGCAAGCCTGCTTATATGTATTCGGTGACTGGCATCGGCGGAAAAACAGTAGAAAAATATCAGCTTGATTTGTCTCTGAAATTTACAGGGGTAACCGGAACAGCATATGTTCAGACTTCCCGCAATGGCAAGCTATATTTTGTCAAAAATGCTGAAGGAAGATTTGATTTATACTATTAAAGATACTATAGATGATACCGCAAAAAAATTTGCTGATAACGTTATTGGAAGTGATGAATGGTTTGATTTGATGCTTATAGGCAGAACAAGTTTTGACAATCAGGGAATCATAGAAACCAAAGAGGTTTACATAAACAGCAAATATATAGGCAAAACAAAGGGATATGTCGACACAATCGCTTCTACATATTACGAGAATCTTGAACTGGGATTTTTAGATGATTCCCTGGGAACCATAACCTTTGATAACTGGACCACAACTTTTATAGAAACAGAAATAAATCCCGAAAATCCCACTATCTATTTCATCGGCGATTCCATTTGCTGTACTTATCCAAGAATGACTCCCGAGGGCGCTACGGAAGGATGGTTCACCCAAATCTACAAGTATTTTGATACTTCAAGGGTTACCCTTTCGGATATTGCTATTTCAGGCGCCACCTGTTCCACATACCTTGATTCCAGCGGCTCAGGATACGCGAAATGGCAGAATGCGCTGAATAATATGAAACCGGGAGATTTTGTCGTGGTCTCCTTGGGACAGAATGAAAGCGGAAGTTCCTCTGGATTCAAAAGCAAACTGGCAGCTTTTGCCGAAGCGGCAAGGGCAAAGGGCGGTGATGTAATATATACAACTCCTACCATTCGGGCTACGGAATTTCCCCTTGTAAACCATATGGCTGCCAGAACCGCTCAGATTATTGAGTTAGGAGAAGAAATAGGAGCAACGGTACTTGATCTGAATACTACGCAATGGAACTTATTCAAAGATTTGACATGGGATGAGTTGGTTACCTGCTATGAAGGCACGGACGATCCTGCGACGGGAACTCAAACCCCCGAAACCAACCCGAAATATTACGGTGATTTTTTACATTTCCGTATCAAGGGTGCACAACTGAATGCAAAAATTATTACAGACCTGTTGCGAGAAAGCAACAGTGAGGCTGCCGAATATCTGAGAGGAGAGGAAGTAGGTAAAATAGAAGAGTTCTCCCTTACCGTGGGCGGCGAAAAATACAAAGGGCAAATCATGGGAAAAACCATAAGGGTAGAGATTCCGGGACGCACAGGAGGGCTTTCTGACAACAGATCTCTTCCTGATATTTCATCCCTTGTTCCCGAAATTGTATCCACAGGTACCGTTTTGGATGCAAATGTACCAAAAGACTTTTCCAATACGGTAACATATACATTGGTAGGTGTCAGCGGGAGAACGAAGACTTACACGGTGGAAACGGAATTTATTACAAAGCTTATTGAAATGGACTTCCAGGATACGGTTATCAATTCAGACGGTACTTTCCAAAACAAGCCTGCGTTAAATTGTGACCAAGGTACCAATGGCGTCTGGAGAATAACGGGTACAAATTATGGAACGGTGTCTATAGCGGCCGATCCCTCGAATGATACAAATAAGGCGCTGAAACTAAGCAAAACCGCAACCGGCGGAGTTTTAAGAGCTTCGGTTAGCAATATCGAATACGCTGCGGAAACAGAAAAAATTGTCGCTGAATATAAAATGATGATTCCGGATATCTCGGCAACTGCAACAGCGCTTTATTTTGCTGTGGGCGAAAATCTTCCGCGTTTGGGAATTACAAAGAACGGATTTACAGGCGGATATGGTCTTGGTATTATTCCGATAGATTCTACAAGCTTTGTTGTATTATCCGACTCGCCAACGCTTTCGTTTGGCAAATGGTATACAGTGAAGCAAATCATGCGTCATGATATAGTTGCAAACAAAGTTACAACCGATTTTACCATAACAGGCGAAAACATAAATTACAAGAAAACAATTTCCTATGACGTCGCATCTTATTACCAGGCGGCGCTCCTGCCGCAGTTTTCGGTGTATGGTTACAGCAACGGCCTTTTCACGGTTTATATTGACGACGTATATGTAGGTTATAACGCAAAATTTGATTATGACAAGATCAATGTTTACCTTATAGGGGATTCAATTTGCTACACATATCCCCCCACAAGGACGGAAGGCATTCAAGGCTGGGGAAAATATGTGGCAACGCGGTTTGATTCGGAACATGTCAAAGTAATTAATTGTGCAAGGGAAGGCCACAGTTCCCAGATGTTTTTGACCGGAGGCCTTCTGTCAACTGACGGGGGCACCGATCATCGTTATGATATAGCCGAAGGAATAACTTATATTCAAAACACCATAAGAAGCGGCGACTATGTTATGATAGGCATTGGATGGAATGATAGCAAATATATAAGCCTAGAACAGTATAAAGAAAACTTAAAAACCATGATAAGCATTATTAACAATGCAGGGGCCGTACCGATTCTTGTAACGCATACCGTGGCGCGCGGTACAACAGTTGTTGATAATGCAAAGCTGCCCTGGACAAATGCTATGAAGGATGTTTCGGCGGAAACAGGAACTCTTCTGTTAGACCTTAACACAAGCCTTTATAATAAGTTCAGTTCTGAGAATTATGATACTGTACGTTCCTACTACTATGACGGCGTTCACTTTGGGGAGGAAGGAGCCAAAGTTGTCGGTAACCTGATATGCGACCTGCTTGATCAAACCGATTGTCCGCTGAAGGCATACCTAAAGAAGCCTGAAAAGGAACCCACGGATACCAGTAGCACGCTTATAACATTTAATGATATGGAAGTCGGTACGATAAATCCTGTTGACAGCAGAATTACGTACGTTTTCAACGCAGGTGGCAATGCAAGTGTTGTTTATCGTAATGAAGCTACCGGCGACAAAGCGTTAAGCATCAATGTTGGTTCTTTATCTGCTTCGGATAACGTAACATTTAATATGGAAATGAGCGGAAAATCTAAATATATCGTGGAGCTTGACTTTTGCGTAGTTTCTCATAATGGTAGGAGCGACGGGCTTTTCAATATCAATATACCGGGGCTTTACCTAACGTATTTAAGGGCTTCAAGTACGAAGCTAACCCTGGTTGACAGGTATAACACAGAAAGTAAGTATGTTAATTCTCTTGCGGACTTTGAAACAGGGAAATGGTATCATCTTAAATTTGTATATACCTCGGGCGATGCTGATACGGTTAATATTGATACTTATGTAGACGGAGTTTTGACATTCTCAGGCAGTAAGGTTTATGATAACAGCAACAATAATAATCCGGTTCCCCCGCAGAATAAAATTAAAAGAGTTGTTGTAAGTTCTTTCAAAGCTGCAGAGGGTTCAATAATTGTTGACAATATATCAATATCAGGAGAATAAATATATACGGGAGTTTATATGAAGAAAATACAAATTGGATAAACTTTTGTTCTCTTAAAAAATTGCGTACTTTCAAACCGGAGTAGTCAAGGTTTTCCGGACATAAAGCTATGTTCAGATTAGATCAAGCTTAAAACGAATAAAGGGTAGAGCATATTGAAAAAATCCTGTAAATTGGAATTGCTTAAAACCCAATTTCAAAGGAGAATCAGTATGCTCTTTCCTTATTTTACAGAACCTTTATTATTTAATAGCATACAAAAAAACAGAAGATAACTACCTAAGTTTGGTATAAACATGAACATGGAAATTGTAGATATTGATCAAACTGGGTTGATTGCTAACGGTAAAAACTTTGAATTAGCACAAAAAAGTGCTTTTCCAGATTACTCCCGAAGACCTTACTTTCAGGCTGGATAGTGCTTTTGGTTCGACAAAGATTGTATCTAAACTAAAGACTATACAAGCAAAGTTTGTTGTAAAAAGATGCAAGCTTCAAATATGCTAGTTTTATTACAAACATTGAGCAAACTGTTATGTTTGCAATGGACTTATTTCACTTTTAGAAACTGGTCTATCAAAAGCAAATTGTGCGGAAGAAGTATTTTTGGTAACCATCTTTATCTTTGCCAAGTGTATTTAAGAATATCAAGAAATAATTTACATAATAGTATTGAAAGTTTATGAATAATCATGTATAATATGCACTGTTAATACTTAAATTTATTAATTAAATAAAAAGGATGGTAGGGGGACATGAAAAAAAGTATTTTTAAATTTGTGAGTGTATTGCTGGTTTTAACATTTCTATTAGTAGGCTTTGTAGGGTGTGGCAGTGAACCTGCAAAGAATAACGCATCCACGGATGAAAAGAGTAGTAGTAATTCTGCAGGAGGCTCATCGAAACTTGATGCCATTAAAGCAAAAGGAACCCTTGTGATGGGAACCAATGCGGAATTTCCGCCTTTTGAATACAGAGATGACAAAGGAGAAATTGATGGTTTTGATGTAGCTGTTGCAAAGGAAATTGCAAAAGAAATCGGCGTTGAGTTGAAAATAGAGGATATGGTTTTTGATTCCTTAATTAATGCATTAAAATCCGGAAAAGTGGATTTTGTTGCTGCCGGTATGAGCGTAACGCCTGAGAGGCAAGAAAATGTTGATTTTTCAGACCAATATTATACCGCATCACAAAAAATTATTGTTAAGAAAGGGAACACCGAGATTAAAGGCAAAGATGATTTGGAAGGGAAGAGAATCGGTGTTCAGGAAGGAACAACCGGAGATTTGGAAGCATCTGAAATTACCGATAAAATAAGCAGGTTCAAAAAGGGTATTGATGCCGTAATGGACTTGAAAAACGGAAAAATCGATGCCGTTATCATCGATGCAAATCCTGCAAAAGTTTTTGTTGACAAGAATGATGATTTAATGATTTTAGATGAACAGTTTATGGAAGAAGATTATGCGATTGCTGTTGATAAGGGAAACAAGGAATTGTTGGATGTGATTAATAAGGTAATCAGTGATTTGAAAAAGTCCGGTAAATTTGATGAATTAGTAGAGCAGTATATTAATCAATAATTCCTTGTGAATATTTGACGGCTAGCAGTTGACGTTTCTTTTTATTCAATTGCTAGCTATATTTTTTATGAAGGTGTGGTTCTATGTATTATAACTGGATAAGCTCTTTAAAATTAGTTTTGGATGAATTTTCACACAAGCTTTATTTAAATTTTATTGCTGAAAATCGATATAAAATGTTTATTAATGGTTTGGGAATTACTTTGCAAGTTACGTTTTTTGCAATCATATTAGGTATATTGATAGGATTTGTCCTTGCACTTGCAAAATTGTCAAAGTTTAAAGCATTCAATGGACTTGCTTCCGTATATATTGATGTTATTAGAGGAACGCCTGTTGTTGTTCAGCTTTTAATTATGTATTTTATCATTTTCGGAAGTGTTGATGTATCAAAGATATTGGTTGCAGTGATTGCTTTTGGTATTAACAGTGGAGCTTATGTTGCAGAAATTGTTCGTGCCGGAATTCTGGCAGTGGACAGGGGGCAAATGGAGGCAGGGCGCTCATTGGGATTGTCTTATGGTGCCACTATGTGGTATATTATTATTCCGCAAGCCGTAAAAAATATTTTGCCTGCACTTGTTAATGAATTTATTGTGCTATTGAAAGAAACTGCCATTGTCGGTTATATTGCTTTAGAAGATCTTACAAAAGCAGGGGATATTATCAGAAGTAGAACGTATGACCCGTATGTACCGCTTTTGAGTGTGGCAATCATCTATTTTATTATTACTACCATTTTGTCGAAATTTCTCGCCAGATTGGAAAGGAGGCTGAGGCAAGGTGATCGTCATTAAGGATTTGCATAAGTATTTTGGTTCCCTGGAAGTATTACGTGGTATCAATGAACATATTCGTAAAGGGGAAGTCGTTGTGGTAATAGGCCCCAGCGGTTCCGGCAAAAGTACTTTTTTACGATGCCTCAACCTTTTGGAACAGCCAACTAAGGGCGAGATTATTGTGGAAGGAGAAGCAATTACCGATAAACATAACGATGTGAATAAGCTGCGCCAGAAAATGGGTATGGTATTTCAGAATTTTAATCTTTTCCCTCATTTGACGGTGATGGATAATATTATTCTTGCACCTATGAAGGTAAAAAAAATGTCCAGAGAACAGGCGACGGAAATAGCAGAACGGTTATTAAAACGCGTAGGGCTTTTGGATAAGGTGAATGCTTATCCGAATCAGCTTTCCGGCGGACAGAAACAGAGAATTGCAATTGCAAGGGCACTTGCTATGGAACCTGATATTATGTTGTTTGATGAACCCACATCAGCACTTGACCCGGAAATGGTAGGAGAAGTTTTGGACGTCATGAAGCAATTGGCTCTTGACGGTATGACCATGGTTGTAGTAACTCATGAAATGGGGTTTGCACGTGAAGTAGGAAGCAGGGTACTGTTTATGGATGAAGGTGTTATTGTAGAACAGGGGAAACCTGCGGAACTATTCAATAATCCAAAACATGAAAGAACAAAAGCATTTTTAAGTAAAGTTCTTTAATGGGAAAGTGATTTTGGTGTAATATATAAAAGAAAGGTTGAGATTTTTAAAAATCTTAGCCTTTTTTTAAATAATTTAGTCATGCTATGGAATTTATCGAATTAACGTGGTATACTATGAACTATTGAAAGTGTATTTTTAGTCTGGGAGGAAAATTTATGGTAGAAAACGTAGGGGGCCTGTTGCTGCCCCAGGATTATCATTCGAATATGTCCATTCGGGAAACCGAAAGAGCCATTAAGCTGTTGAAAGACT
>Ga0134098_1000195_pt1 | contig 68461 bp, 56 predicted proteins | sample 9_3taG_FD_94456 | JGI IMG/M metagenome (GOLD analysis project Ga0134098, IMG submission 94456) | Switchgrass degrading microbial communities from high solid loading bioreactors in New Hampshire, USA - 9_31_10_142_A3 metaG | ecosystem: Engineered > Bioreactor > Semi-continuous > Anaerobic >... | reverse complement strand
TCGCCCACCAGAGCACTGTGCAGCGTAACCCGGTAGCTGACCTGAGCCGTTTCCGGGGTGGTGAGATGAGCCAGGATTTCGTAATCCAGCCCTTGAAGCGTGGTTTCGATCGCCACACCCCGGTAATGATTGATAAATTCTTCTTCGCTGATGGCGTCCCGGCTGATCGATGTCAGCAGAGAATACATGGTGGCATAATCATCGGCCTTCCAGGCATCCAGATATTCACGGGCCGTTGCTTTCGGGTCGGGTACACTGGTCGTACGGGGCACAACAGGCGCCAGGGTGGTCGTCGCTTCAAACGTAGGTGTAGAGCTCAATGCGGGCACCTGGTTGCAGGCAACAAGGAACAGCAGTAAAAGACAGATCCAACGACGTGGGTGCATATCCTGGTGTTATAACTCCAACGAATTACCGCCAGCGTTAGTTATGGAAATTTCCACTGCCCGTCTGGTCCGTAAAGATGGGACAGCGATATCCCAGAGCGAGTTCAAGTTCCCGGCCGATATCACGCCGGGGGTACAGCTCAAAAGATTCCAGCAGACGGGTTAAGGAACATAAAGGCAGGCCGACGACATTCGCATAACAGCCGTCCCATTGTTCTACAGGGTGAAATGCGCTGTTCTGAATGGCGTAAGCGCCGGCCTTATCCAGCGGATCACCGCTGGCGATGTATTCTTCAATTTCCGCATCACTGTAATTCCGCATCTTCACCCCGGTGGTGCACAGCTCGCTCAGCAGCTTCTCGTCAGCCCGGCGGTACACGGCCAGGGCGGTATAGACATGGTGAACCCGCCCTCGCAGGCGGACGAGCATGCGGCGTGCATCCTGTGCATCTGCAGGCTTTCCCAGGATCTCCGCACCGGAAAGCCCTTCGAGGTCGGCAACCGTTGTATCCGCGGCGACCACCACCGCATCCGCCGGGACCTGAGCTGCCGTACTTCGAGCTTTCATTTGAGCCAGCCGCAGGGTGTAATCACCGGGATGCTCCCCTGGCAGCGGTCGCTCGTCAATCTCTGCGGGTTTGATGGAGAAATCCCATCCGGACAGGGCCAGCAGCTGCTGGCGGCGAGGTGAGCTTGATGCGAGAATTAACATTCAAAGCGGATTCTAACACACTCTTTGTTTGTAAAAATTTCGAAGGCAATGTACAATCTATGCCAACCAGATACCCAATCCCTGTCTAGACCGCTATCTTGCATTATCCCCCAGGAGGAACAGCATGCGTTTGTTAGAAGAGCGGATCCTTTCCGAGGGCAAAAACCTCGGCAATGGGATCTTAAAGGTCGATGGATTCATTAATCATCAGGTTGATCCCATTCTAATGGACGCCTGTGGAAGGGAACTGGCGCGCCGCTTTAAAGACATTGGCGCCACAAAAATCCTCACGGCTGAAATTTCCGGGATCGCTCCAGCGCTGACCACCGGGATGCACCTCAGACTTCCGGTTGTGTATGCACGCAAGCACAAACCCGTCACCATGCCCGATCAGGTCTTCCTGACACTAACCCCCTCGCACACCAAAGGCCGCATCGTCGAGCTGATTGTCTCCCCTGAATATCTCTCCGGCGGCGAAAGGGTATTGATTATCGATGATTTCCTGGCCAGCGGCGCCACCATTTTAGGCCTGGTGCGCCTGGCTCAAACAGCAGGAGCGGAAGTGGTTGGTATCGGAACCCTGATCGAGAAGACCTTCGAAGGCGGACGCGAAGCCCTGTCTCGCCTGAACGTCCCTATCGAAGCACTGGCACGCATCCGGTCCATGGATAACGATCATATTATTTTTGAAGAAGACCCGGTTGAGACCGCCGGGTGAACCGGACGAGTTTTGCTTACCCCAACAGCGCTATGATAGATTCAATTGCCATTTTAGATTTTGGTTCACAGTATGCGCAGTTAATCGCCCGGCGGGTGAGAGAGCTGCACGTCTACAGCGAGCTGTTCCCCTGGAATGCACCGGCTGAGACCGTGCTCGCCATCCAGCCGCGCGGCTTTATTCTCTCCGGAGGTCCATATTCCGTTTACGAACCCGAGGCGCCGTACATCCCTTCTTATGTGCTGGAAAGCGGGCTGCCCATTCTGGGGATCTGCTATGGGATGCAGGCACTCACGTACAGCCTGGGGGGGCGCGTGGGAGCGGCCAGAAAACGCGAATACGGACCAGCCGAGGTTGAAACAACGACCCCCAACCCGCTGCTGACGGACGGCATTCACCGCGTGTGGATGTCGCACGGCGACCGGATCGAGACCCCGCCGGCAGGCTTTTCCGTGCTGGCGCGCAGTGCCAACTCTCCGGTGGCTGCCATGGGTGATCCACAGCGGCGCTACTACGGTTTTCAATTCCACCCGGAAGTGCATCACACTCCCGGCGGCCGCGAAATGCTCAGCCGGTTTGTCTTTCAGGTCTGCCACGCCAGGCCGCAGTGGACTCCCCAATCGATCATTGCCGAAAGCGTAGAGCGCATCCGCAAACAGGTTGGGGATGAAGCGGTGATCGCCGCCGTCAGCGGCGGCGTCGACTCTTCGGTGGCCACCGCCATGGTGCATCGCGCCGTGGGCGACCAGCTCGTTGGCATATTTGTCGATACCGGCCTGCTGCGCCAGGATGAACCTGCCCAGGTGCGCCAGGCGCTTCAAGAAACGCTGGGTGTTGAGCTGGTGATGGTTGATGCTGCTGACCGCTTTCTTTCGGCGCTGAAGGGTGTGACGGACCCGGAACAGAAAAGGGCTATCATCGGGGAACTGTTCATCCGCACCTTTGAAGAAGAAGCCCGCAGGCTGGGGAAACCGCGCTTCCTGGTGCAGGGCACCATCTATCCCGATGTGGTCGAGTCCAGCGCCCCCGATCGCGCAAATGCGCAGCGCATTAAAACCCACCACAATGTGGGCGGTCTGCCTGAAGACATGGATTTCGAGCTTGTCGAACCGCTGCGCTACCTGTTCAAAGACGAAGTGCGTCAGGTAGGCGAAGCGCTGGGTCTTCCCAGCCGGCTGATCTGGCGCCAGCCCTTCCCCGGACCCGGCCTGGCCGTCCGCTGCCTGGGAGAGGTCACACGAGAACGCCTCAACCGCCTGCGCCAGGCGGACTTCATCTTCACAAGCGAACTGGAGAAGGCCGGGCTGCTGCGCCTGCACCATTCACAGACAGGAGACGGCCACCAGACAGGCACTGCTCAGGCATTTGCCGTGCTGCTGCCCGTTCAGTCTGTGGGAGTCATGGGCGACCAGCGCACTTACCAGGAATGCATTGCCCTGCGGGCTGTGTCCACGGAAGATTTTATGACCGCCGATTGGGCGCGCCTGCCGGCTGATCTACTGGCGCATATTGCCAAACGCATCGTTAACGAGGTGGATGGCGTCAACCGCGTGGTATACGACATCACCAGCAAGCCGCCCGCCACCATCGAATGGGAATGAGGGCAGGCACGGTAAAGCCGGCGAGCCGCAAAATTACAGCCGGTAACCTATGTTAAAATTCAGACATGTTTAACCGCATTTGCGGATTATTACTGCTTTTCGCCTGCTTGCTCTTTGTAACCTCACCAGCAAGTGCTCAGGACGCGCCTGCCGCATCCACCTACGGGCTGTCAATTGATAAATTCCCGCAAATCAGTCTATTTCTGGATCTGCGCGATGCCAATGGGAGGTTTATCCACGGCCTGGATCGCAGCCAGGTGCAGGTGATCGAGGACGGCCGCACCCTGCCCGTTGCCTCGCTCCAGGAACTGCGCCAGGGTGTTCAGTTTGTCGTTGCGATCAACCCGGGGCCCACGTTCGCGGTGCGCAACAGCCGGGGGCAGTCAAGATATGACCTGCTGGTGGAAAGGCTGGGGACCTGGGCTAAAAACCGCCAGGGTTCGACAATCGATGACTGGAGCCTGATCTCTGCGGGGGGTGCAGAGCTTCTGCACACTTCCGATCCCATGAACTGGTATGCAGCCCTGACCGGCGCCCAGGTGGATGCCCGCGAAGCTGATCCCAGCCTGGATATTCTGGTCCGTGCGGTGGAAATTGCTGCCCAAACGCCGCCGCGTGAGGGAATGGGCAGGGCTGTGCTTTTCATCACCCCTCCCATCGAAGGGGAACAGTTCCAGCTCGCCACTCAAAACTTGATGCCCGCGGTGCTTGAACAGGGGGTACGGATTTCCATCTGGACCGTGGTCCCGGAGGGAGCCCCTACCACCCCGGCCATGGAGGCAATGGCCCAATTTGCCCGCCAGACCGGCGGCGGCTACGCTGCTTTCAGCAGTGAGGAAAATCTCCCGCAGCCTGAAGACTTCCTCGAACCCCTCAGAAGCATTTATCAAATCTCGTATTTTTCTGCCATTCGAGAAAGCGGCACGCACCAGGTTTCGCTGCAGATTACTACGGAAGCCGGAGAGATCACAACACCGGCTCACGAGTTTATGCTCGACATCCAGGCTCCGCAGCCTGTCTTTATCACCCCACCAGTAGAGGTTTCGCGCGTCCCTCCACAGGACCGCGGCAGCAGGCCAGTGGAAGATATTGCGCTGGAAGAGTACACTCCCACAGAGCTCGATCTGCAGATACTGGTGGACTTCCCGGATGGGCGCATGCGCGCACTGACCAGCACCCGCCTGTATGTAGATGGTGCGCTGGTGGATGAAAACCGTGAAGAGCCTTTTGATGAACTGACCTGGAACCTGCGCGATTATCAGGCAGACGGCACGCACACACTGCGCGTCGAGGCCGAGGACATCCTCGGTCTGACCGGCACGAGCATCGATACGTTTGTACAGTTGAACATCGAGCAGCCGGCCCAGAACCCCCTGACTGCCATTTCCAGCAATACACCGGTCCTGGTCGGGCTGATTGTGCTGATGTCCGGCGCCACGCTGCTGCTGGTGCTGATCATGGGCGGCCAGATCCAGCCCCACATCTGGGGAAGGCCGCGCAAACCGGCTTTCAACTTCTACCTGCGGAGGTTTCTGCCGCAGCCTTCCGCCTCAGCCGGCGAAACGCCGTCAGAGAAGCGGGTGGAGCGCCGCCTGCCCGGTTGGGTCAACCGTATTCAATGGCCGCAGCGCCGCATCACACCGCGCGCCCACGCCTTTCTGTCGCGCACATCCGAAGGCAGCCCGGTCTCGGCCGACACTCCCATCCCGATTACCGCCGATGAAGTCACACTGGGCAGCGACCCCAACCTGGCGATGCTGGTGCTGTCAGACCCTTCCGTCGACGGGCTGCACGCCCGCCTGATCCGAACAGAGGAGGGAATTTTTTACCTTTTCGATCAGGATTCAACTGCGGGCTCCTGGGTCAACTACGCCCTGGCTGGACCAGAGGGAACGCCCCTGTCTCATGGGGACGTCATTCACCTGGGACGCGTGAGCTTTCGCTTTACACTGCAGCAGCCCGGGCCCAGCCGCAAGCCCGTCATCCGTGCGGTGCCCGGGAGAACAGCAAACGGTTCCGGAAATGGGGTAAAAGCATATAACGGTGCCGGGGAACAGCCCACCACCAGTGCTGAGGACGAACTGCAATGATACCTGCCGAGCGTGCGCATGTCTTTGTGGCAGCCATCACACACCCGGGATTGAGCGGCAAAAAGAACGAGGACCGCTTTAAAGTCACGGCTTTCCATCTGGATCAGGAGCGAAGGATCCCCTCGGTCCTGGCGGTCGTTGCTGACGGCATTGGTGGGCACCGGGCAGGCGAGGTGGCCGCCCAGATCGCTGTGGAGGCGATCACCCAGTACATCTCAGCCAGCAGCGGAACGGACCCCGCTAAAGACATCAATCAGGCCATCATCCACGCCAGCCAGCTGATCTTCGAGCAGGCAGAGCGCCGGAACGAACTTAAAGGCATGGGCGCGACCTGCGCCTGCTGCTGGATCATCGGAGACCGCCTGTACACGGGCTCCGTTGGCGATACACGAATTTATCTGATTCGAAGCGCTGAGATCCACCAGTTATCCATCGACCACACCTGGATTCAGGAAGCCATTGACCACGGAGCGCTGACGCCGGAGGAAGCCCAGGGACATCCCAATGCACATGTCATCCGCCGTTATCTGGGTTCGAAACAGCAGGTCGTCCCCGACCTGCGCCTGAGGATGCACCCCGATGACGATGACGTAAAGGCCGAAGCAAACCAGGGGGTGCAGTTGCTGCCCGGCGACCAGCTTGTCCTGTGCAGCGATGGGCTGACGGACCTGGTTTCGAGCGAGGAGATACTGAACGCGCTGCATCACTACAGCCTGGATGATGCGCTGAACAGGCTGGTGCAGCTGGCGAATGACCGCGGCGGGCACGACAATATCACGGTGGTAGCGCTCGAAGTCCCTGAGTCTGCTGCAGCCCAGCCGGTCAGCATGCCGGTCACACCGCGCAGAGCGGGCATTGCCTGCCTGGGGGTTGGTGGGCTGCTGCTGGTGGGTGCACTGGTCCTGGGCGGCATCGCCTTCCTGCTCTGGTCGCCGCGCATCCTGGGGTTCATCCTGCAGCCTTCTGCAACGGCCACAAACCCACCGGCCTCCCCCAGCGTCATCACACAGCCGGCCCTGCGTACAACCACACCCTTTGACCCGGCCAGTCCGTCTCCGGCCGTCACCGGGGTAACCGCTGCTGTCCCGGAAACCCGCCTGCCAGTGAGCGCTACACCCGGCACGCCGCGTCCGGCAGCAACGCTGACTCCCTGGCCGACGAACACGCCGCAGCCCACTCCCACACCCACAATCACCTCCATACCATCCGTCACACTGACCCTCACAGCGACCGGCCCCATCCTGTCTGAATAAACGAAAGGCCCACTCACAGGGGAGTATCCACAGAGACAGGTTGAAAATGGAAAAGTTCACCCGTGTGCGCGGCCTATCCCCTGGAATAAGATTGATATCTGGCTGCAGGCCTATCGTTCGATCTGGGTCAGTACCACCCGTCCTGACGGCCGGCCGCACTGCGTGCCGGTGTGGTTCTGGTGGGATGGCGAGCATATCTATTTCACGTCGGGGCCCAGGGGACAGAAAGTTAAAAACCTGGCAGCCCAGCCGGGAATTGTGGTGCACGGCGGCGATGGCGACGATGCCCTGATCCTGGAGGGGACCGCAGCCCCGGTTCGTGACCCGCAGGAACGGGCGAGAGTCAACCAGGCTTATATGCAAAATATGTCGATCCGCACAGCGGGGCGAGAGCGACGATTCTGGAGGAAGACATCCTTTACCGGGTAACCGTACAGCGCATTATGATCTGGGAGTACGGCACGGTCAGTTCACGGACGGGCAGGAGCAGCCATAAGCAGAGATAACCACCGTGAGTTCAGCGAAAATCGTGTGCTCGAAACAGGCTGTCAGTCATTAAAAAACAGGGAAGGTGAACAAACAGTCACCTTCCCTGAATAATTCATGGTCCGGCCGTATCAGGGCATGGTCGCCTGATAGATATTATTGCCCATGGCCACGTAAAGGATGCGCCGCAGCGGCTCCACTGCAAAGGCGGTCACCGGCCGGGTCGAATACCGCTCCTGCGGTTCAAAACGGCGGTGAAATGTCAGCGTACGCAGGCTGAAATGATAGACCGCCTGCTCCTGCGGTTCCAGGAGGAACAGTGAAGGATCCGGGGGCAGCGAAGTCAAGACCCGGGTAAAGGGACGCTCTGGTATGAATGCCTTGCCCTCCAGCCCGGGGCGGGCATCCACATAAATCGCCGGATCGCTGCAGCGCGTCGGGGCCACCCCCATGCTGCTGTACGTACACATCGTAATGCTCCCATCCGCGTGCAGCAGGTAGAGATCGCGTTTGTCAACGGCGATATCGATGACATCCGCCATATTGGGCACATCATCACCGAAGAAGAACGCCGGCTCCTGCCCGGCCTCCCCACCCCAGTAAATCCATACAGCGCTGTTCGAAGGATCCAGAACGTAAAGGTTGTCCTGATCGACATCCAGGCTGAAGCCCTTCAGGTTTCCCCAGCTGGCGGTGGTGCGCGGCGGAGTCAGCGTCACCGGCTGCGGCGGCCGGTCGGTAAAGCAGTACAGCATGGTGCCGGCCTGATCCATACCCAAAACAACCGCACCCTGCACCTTCCCTGGTGGGGGATTGGCAATATCGATTAAAGGACCAACGCCAGTGGTGCCAGCTGCAGCCGGGCCGCACTGGAAGGTATTGTCCAGTTCATACTTGCCGCTGGTTGTCGCCCGTGCACGCAGAACATTTCCCTGATTCCCGTCCAGCAAATACAGATCTTCATCGCCGGCGACAATCTGGGTGATGGAGACGTTATCCGGCAGACCGCCGGTGATGGCTGCGCTGAAGCCCAGGCGCTTGACCAGGTTCAAACTGTCCAGTGCATTCTGTGCGCGCAGCCGGAGGTCGCGCGATTCTTCGGTGCTGCGGTAGGATTCGGCCTTATCGATCAACTGCAGCGAAGCGTCCCAGACCACACGCTGCGTCATCGGATCGGTCTGTGCTTCTGCCTGTGCGACAGCAACCTTCGCCTGTTCCATAAATGCCTGATACTGAGCCGTCACCCCTCTCTGCACATACACCGTTCCAGCAACAGCCACAACCACCACGGGAACAGCGATGGCAATCAGCGCCATTGCAGATGATGGAATGGTGAAAAGCGATTCATCAGGGAGCATCCGTACGATCAGGGTGCGGATGGCGCTCACCAGGGCTGAAAATGTCGTCGCAAAAGGCTGTCCGGCTTTCTTCAGTGTGCGCACCACGTCTTCGCTGCTTACCCCGGCCTCCGGCCGCGCGGTCTGCGCGTTCGCAGGCGCCGGTCCGGTCACCACCCGGTTTCCAGCATCGGCAGGGGCGGCCTTCGGTATATTTTGTACCTGAACGCGTGGATTTGATCCTGAAATGGAAGCGCCAGCCCGCAGTTCAACCGGCCCGGTGCCCTGCCGTGCAGGCAGACTTTCTGCCGCAGCACTCGATGGAGCGGCTGTACGGAAAGATTCGGCAGCAGTGGGAATCGTTTCTGTACTGCCCCCATCAGGAGAGGGAGCCAGCGGGCCAACTTCCGGTGCTGGAGCCTCAGGCTGCTCGACCGCTGCAGGAAGTTCGACGGCGGCCAGCGTTTCCATCTGGTTCTGATTCACAGCCGGAGGCTGCTGAAGGTTGGGGCTCTCACTCGCGCGCACCGGGTCCGCTGGAGCGAGCGGTTCTCCAGCCGGTTTAAACTGGATCCAGTGAATTTTGCCCGTACCCTGACGCACCTGCAGAAGTGCAGCGTTTAATTCCAGATCTGCCTGGCTGAGCAATCGCTTGCGGATGGATTCAACCGGCTGCGCATGCAGGCCGGTGAGCGACCCGGCGCTCCAGCCGGGGGAGGGCTGTGCCGCCAGCAGTATGGTGTCACCTGGTTGCAGCGAAGCCGTGAAATAGCGGACCGGCGTTGTGCGGCTGAGACCCAGCCCGCGCCCGGATATTTGGGGATCGTACAGATGCTGCAATTCGCCGCCAATGGACAGGAAGGCGTGCACCGGGCCTGACTGCGCCAGATAGAACTGCTCACCGCGAAACACCGCCTGCGTCAGCCAGCCGAGCGACTGGCGGCCGCTGTTCGCGCTGCGAACATTGCGCTCCAGCAGGCTGTGGTTGAGTAATTCTGCCACCGTACGCAGCGCAGCGGTTACAGAGCCAGAAGTGCGGTAATACGTGTGTGCGAGTTGAGCCAGGAGTTGTTCAAGTTTTCCGGAGGAAAGAGGATCGTTACCGGCCAGGCTGAGATACAGAATCAACCGGTCGCTGCTGCGGCTGCGCGCTGGCCGGCGCGGCATTTCGGCAATATACAGACCGGGCAGCTCCGGGATATCTTTGCCCACCTGGCGGTAAAAAGACAGTAAATTAATATCAAAAGGAAGGGTCATAGGACGTTATCACGCTCTAAACCAGGACGATTCGATCCTCTCAACCAGCCGTTCTGCAAGTCATTTCTTATGATGTATCCCAAACACGACGTTTGGAACGGCCTGTGAAACATTATACTGGTAAAATGCAAGTTGTTGGGCGTGCAGAAAGCCTCACCTGCCTTCCGGTAAGCATCCACCCAACGCACAATCATTCTGCCAAAACAGCAATTCGTCGGAGATATATGCATCTAAATGTACTGCGCTCTCTAAAGGAGCTGGAACCTTTAGCCGGAGAATGGAACGAACTCCTGCAGAACAGTGCAAGTCATGTGCCATTTTTACGTCACGAATATCTGACTTCCTGGTACAAAACGCTGGGCGGCGGCGAATGGTCTCAGGGGGAGTTGTACACCATCACGGCTCGAAAAGATGACGGGCAGCTGGCCGGCATTGCTCCACTATTTTTCACCCGAAACCTGGAAGGGGAACCAGCTCTGATGCTCCTGGGCAGTATCGAGATTTCCGATTATCTGGATCTCATCGCCGCCCCGGAAGATCTCTCTGCCTTTGTTGAGGCCTGCTTCGAGCAGCTCGCATCCGACACCGGCCTGGGCTGGCAGGTGCTGGACTGGTACAACATCCCTGCCGGATCGCCCACGCTGGCTGCGTTGAAGCGCGCTGCCGAACGCTGCGGCTGGTACTTCACGGAGGAAACGCAGCAGCCCTGCCCGGTGATCTCACTCCCCGGTAATTGGGAAACTTATCTGGCCGGGATTGATAAAAAACAACGCCACGAGATCCGCCGGAAAATCCGTCGCGTAGAGACCGGTCCATTCCCCGTGCGCTGGTATTTTGTCGACGATGCCGGACGATTGGAAGCTGAGATTGAGGACTTTCTGGCGTTAATGGCCCACGACCCGGATAAGCGCAGCTTTCTCACCGAAGCGATGCGGGTTCAGATGCGTACCGCCGCCCGGGCAGCCTTTGATGCCGGCTGGCTGCAGCTTGCGTTCCTGGAAGTCGATGGAAAAAAGGCGGCCGGTTACCTGAACTTCGATTACAACGGCACGATCTGGGTCTACAATTCGGGTCTGGACCCCCAATTCAGAGAATTGTCTCCAGGCTGGGTGTTACTGGGCTACCTGCTGAAGTGGGCGAACGAAAACGGCCGCAGGGCTTTCGACTTCATGCGCGGCAGCGAGGAATACAAGTACCGCTTCGGTGCGCAGAACCGCTACGTCGTCCGCGCGACCATCCACCGCCAGCCCTGAGCCCGCTTCACCTGTGCAGGGCCACGCGGCGGGGGAAACCTGGCCCCCCTGTACGCACCGTCTCGGGCCGGTCACTCCATAAACCGGGGACAGCTGTTCCGCACTGCGGACAGGTGCCTTCCGCCGTGATGGAATAGCGCCTGATGACGTACCCGTAGCGCTCGATCAGCAGCGACTGGCAGCCCGGGCAGCGCGTATTCTCATAATCGCCAACCCTGCCGGGGATGTTTCCGGCATACACGTAGTTCAAACCCGCCTCCTGCCCAATTTCGGCGGCACGGATCAGCGTTTTGACCGAAGTAGGCGGCGGGGCAATCATTTTGTAGTCGGGATGAAACGCGGTTACGTGCCAGGGGATATCGGGAGATACGGAGGCGATGTAGCGGGCTGCGTCCATCAGTTCTTCGCTGCTGTCGTTGAACCCTGGCACGACCAGGGTCACCACTTCCACCCACAGGCCGGCCTCGTGCGCCATACGGATGGTATCGAGCACATGGTTGAGCACACCACCCAGCCGGCGGTACTGGCGATCCTGCATGGTTTTCAGGTCCACTTTGTAACCGACCAGATAAGGGCGCAAATAGGCCAGCGCCTCGGGTGTAGCGTTGCCGTTCGATATGAACACACACTTCAACCCTGCGGCCTGAGCCTCCTTGAAAATACCCACCGCCCATTCGGCCGTGATCAGCGGCTCGTTATAGGATGAAGCGACAACACCTGCCCCGCTCTGCAGGGCATATGCCACGAGCTGCTCTGGGGTTGTCTGGCGAATAAACGCCGCAGCAATGTCCGATGCAGGGTCGCGCATGGCCTGTGAGGTCAAATAGTTCTGGCAGTAAGCGCAGTGGAAATCACAGCCAAGCATGCCGAAGGTGAGCGCGTCGGTACCGGGGAGGATATGGAAAAAGGGTTTCTTTTCGACAGGATCTACCTGAAGCGCAGCCGTATAACCCCAGGGCACACGCAGTTTCCCCCCTTGGTTGAACCGCACCTGACAGATCCCTCGCCTGCCTTCACGGATCAGACAGCGGTGGCCGCAGGCATAACAGCGCACAGCCCCGTCTGGAAGGGTTTCATACAGCGCCCCTTCCACCGTCATTGGGTCTAAAATTTCAGCCAGGGAAGTCATCCTGTTTACTCCACTTCTCTCGAATCCAACCAATAAAAGCCGTTCATTTCTTATTATAATCAACCCATGCTTACAGTGGTGATTCAGGCAGGCGGGATGTCAAAACGAATGGGACGGGATAAAGCCCTGCTCCCTTTTTTGGGACAGACTTTAATCGAGCGCATTATCGCCCGGATCAACCCGATTGCCGATGAAATCCTGATTACGACCAATCAGCCAGAACACTACCAGTTCCTGGGTATTCCGCTGTTTACAGACCGGGAGCCGGGGCGCGGCGCACTGGGGGGGCTTTACACAGCTCTGGATGCCGCTTCTCATCCTCTGGTGGGGGTAATTGCCTGTGATATGCCTTTTGTCAATCCATTATTGCTGCAGGCACAGAAAAACATGCTGGTCGATTCGGCCTATGATGCGGTGATCCCCAGGACAGATCACGGGCTGGAACCTTTTCATGCGGTATACCGCAAGGCTTCGTGCCTGGAATATTCCAGGCAGGCCCTGCAGGAGGGCAAATGGCGCGTGGATGCGTGGTTTGAACGTGCCAATGTGCGCATCCTGCTGCCGGAGGAAATCCAGCTCTACGATCCCCAGAATCTGGCATTCATGAACGTCAATACTCCTGACGAACTGCAGCAAGTAGAGCAGATCGCCAGAAATCTATAAGCCGGCTCGATAAATTGATTCTCTGCATGGAGGTCTTATGCCTCTCGACCTCGCCCTCATTCGAGAGCAGTTCCCCGCGCTGCAAAGCCAGGCCATTTTTTTCGATAACCCGGGCGGCACGCAGATCGCGCAGGCCAGCATCGACCGGATGCTGGCCTATTTAACCGAACACAACGCCAACCACGGAGGAGCTTTTCATACCAGCATCCGCTCCGATGCCGTACTGGATGAAGCCCGCCAGGCAGTGGCCGACTTTCTGAACGCGCCGCGCGCTGAGGAAATTGTGTTCGGGCCGAATATGACCACGCTCACCTTCCAGATGAGCCGTTCCATATCCCGGTCCTGGAATCCCGGTGACGAAATCGTGGTCACCCGGCTGGATCATGACGCCAATATCACCCCCTGGGTGCTGGCGGCCAATGAACGCGGCTGCATCGTCCGCTGGGTCGATTTTCATCCCTCCGATGGTACGCTCAACCTGGAAGAACTGCAAGCCGCGCTGGAGAACCGTCCGCGCCTGCTGGCGGTTGGATATGCATCCAATTCCTTAGGGACGATCAACCCGCTGGAGCGCATCATTCCGATGGCGCGCGAAGCCGGGGCGCTGGTGTATGTGGACGCTGTCCAGTATGCGCCGCACGGTCCCATTGATGTGCAGGCGCTGGGGTGCGACTTCCTGGTCTGCTCCGCCTATAAATTCTTTGGGCCTCACGCAGGCATGCTGTACGGTCGCTACGACCTGCTGGAAGAACTGCCCGCTTATAAGGTTCGACCCGCGCCGGAAAAACCACCCGGCAAATTTGAGACCGGGACACAAAACCATGAAGGGATCGCCGGGGTGCTGGGCGCCCTGGAATATCTGGAGTGGTTAGGGGTGTCTTTTGGCGAGGACCATCTGGATCAGTACCGGGAAAAATTTAAAGGCCGCAGACTGCATTTGAAACAGGCTATGGCGGCCATTCGCGCCTATGAATACCAGCTCAGCCGCGCGCTCCTTGAGTCGCTGGCCGAAATCCCTGAGGTAAAGGTCTACGGCCTGTCCAACGTCCGCCGGCTGGAAGAACGCGTTCCTACCGTGTCCTTCGCCATGAAGGGCTGGCAGCCGCGCAGAGTGGCCGAAAAGCTCAACCAGGAAGGGATTTACGTGTGGGATGGAAACTATTACGCCCTGGCAGTGACAGAGCGTTTGGGATTGGAAGACCGTGGGGGGATGATCCGGGTTGGCCCGGTACATTACAACACCGTATCCGAGATCACCAGGCTGCGCGAAGCTCTGGAGCGCATCGCCCGCTCGTAAACAGACCAGCCAGCACATTCTCGCCCGGTAAAGCAGCAGATGACTGGGTGAGGGGGGCACCCAGCCATCTGCTGTTTCTATCTTACTCAAATTACGAATAATATCAATAAAACTTTCGTTGCGGATTCCTGAAGGCAGGCAATAACAATCACGAGTGGAAATTCGCGCCGCCTTCATCTGCACGCATCTGGCACAGCAGTCATCAGGGTAAACCATCTCTGGCAGGATTTTAAGATTTAAGATCACACGCCCGGGTGAGGGGGGCACCCGGGCGTGTGATGTCTTTATCTTACATGATCCCAACTGGAAATGCAATACCTGTGAATTGCAGTTCCATTACATTTTACATAAAATAATCTCAGTGCCCCAGGAGGGAGTCGAACCCCCAACCTCGGCCTTAGGAGAGCCTCGCTCTATCCATTGAGCTACTGGGGCAGTCGGAGCAACATTATATCATCCTGATAGATGAATGAAAAGACCGGGCAAGCTGCCCGGTCTTGATCCTTTCGTCACGGAGCCACTGCCGGCAGCAGGGTCTATTCGTAGTCAACCCTCCCGGTCATGATCGCCTTTTTCACCTCGCCAATGGCCTTAGTGATCTGGATCTCACGCGGACAGGCCTCGGTACAGTTGAAAATTGTGTGGCAGCGGAACACACCGAACTGATCGTTGAGAATTTCAAGGCGCTGCGCGGCAGCCCGGTCGCGGCTGTCGAAGATGAAGCGGTGCGCGGCGACGATGGCCGCTGGGCCTACATATTTTCCATTTGCCCAGAAAGAGGGACAGGAAGTAGTACAGGCAGCGCACAGGATGCACTTGGTGGTATCGTCGAAGCGCTCACGCTGCGCCGGGCTCTGCAAGCGCTCTTTCTCCGGCTCCGGCTCGTCGTTGATCAGGTAGGGCAGCACCGACCGGTAGTGCTCAAAGAACGGTTCCATATCGACGATCAGGTCTTTCAACACCGGGAGTCCGAGCAGCGGTTCCACTGTAATTTGGTCGGTTCCCAGATCTTTCACCAGCACCTTGCAGGCCAGATAATTGCGCCCATTGATGCGCATGGCATCGGATCCGCAAATCCCATGAGCGCAGGAGCGGCGGTATGAGAGGGTGCCGTCATGATGCCCCTTGATGTACTCGAGAATATCTAAAATCCGGTCTGTGGGTTCCGCCCGCACCTGAAAGGTGTCGAAATGCGGCTTCTCATCCTTTTCAGGGTTATAGCGGAAGATTTTCAGGGTAACATCCATGGGTGAGATTCCTTTCTAGTACACCCGTTCCTGCGGCTGGTACTTAGTAATGACCACGGGTTTATATCGCAGTTCGATATCGCCGTCCTTGCGCCAGGCCAGGGTGTGCTTCAACCATTCCTGATCATCCCGTTTGGGATAATCCTCGCGAGCATGAGCGCCGCGGCTCTCTTTGCGAGCCAGGGCGGAAGCGGTGGTCACCTCCGCCAGATCAAGCAGGTTCCCCAGTTCCCAGGCATTCAGCAGATCGGTGTTGAAGATCTTGCCCTGGTCATCAACCCTGATGTGCTTATAGCGTTCTTTCAGCTCGCGAATCTTGTCCAGCGCCTGCTTCATGCCGTCTTCCGTACGGTAAACGCTGACGTGATCGTGCATGGTGTGCTTCATTTCGGCCGCGATATCCGCCGCCCGCTCATCGCCCTTGCCGTTCAAAAGGCGGTCCAGCTGTTCGCGGGCGAAGTCGGTGGGGTTATCGGGCAGGGGCACAAACGATGCGCCGCGCGCATACTCAGCTGCACGCAGGCCGGCATGCTTGCCGAATACAATCAGGTCGAGCAGTGAGTTCGTGCCCAGGCGGTTGGCGCCGTGCACTGAAACGCAGGCAACCTCGCCCGCCGCATACAGACCGGGCATGACCGTGTTATTCTCGTCGATAACCACCTCGCCGAACTTATTGGTCGGGATACCACCCATGGCGTAGTGGGCCGTAGGCTGTACAGGCATGGGCTGCTTGATAGGATCCACACCCAGATAAGTGCGGCAGAAATCAATGATATCGGGCAGCCGGGCGAGGATTTCTTCGCCCGTAACCTGGTACAGCGAGCCGTCCGGATTACGGCGGTCGTCCAGCTTTGCGTACTTATTAACCGTCTCGGGACGAACATCCAGGTACAGATAGCGCTTACCGTTGATGCCCCTACCTTCCTTCATTTCAAGATACATGGCCCGGCTGATCACGTCGCGTGACGCCAGATCCTTGACGGTGGGAGCATAGCGCTCCATGAAGCGCTCACCTTTGTCGTTGATCAGCACGCCGCCTTCGCCGCGCACCCCTTCGGTGATCAGGATACCCAGTTTAAAGATCCCTGTGGGGTGGAACTGGAAGAACTCCATATCCTGGGCAGGCAGGCCGCGGCGCAGGGTGATGGCCACGCCGTCACCGGAGTAAGCATATGCGTTTGAGGTAATCTCCCAGATGCGCCCGTGTCCACCAGTGGCGAAAATAACGGACTTGGCGTGGAAGACATGCAGTTCGCCAGTCGCCAGTTCGATCGCGACAACCCCTGCGGCGGCGCCGTTGTTGATCAACAGATCCAGCACCTGGAATTCATCGAAAAAGTTGACCTTATTTTTAATACACTGCTGGTACAGGGTCTGCAGAATCATATGACCGGTGCGGTCCGCCGCATAACAGGCCCGGCGCACCGGTTTTTTGGTGATATTGTTGGTGTGACCACCGAAGGGACGCTGTGCAATTTTTCCATCCGGGGTGCGCGAAAAGGGAAGCCCCATATGCTCCAGCTCGTAAACTGCCGGAATCGCCTCATTGCACATAAACTCGATAGCGTCCTGGTCACCCAGGTAATCGCTGCCTTTGACGGTGTCAAAGGTATGCCACTCGGGGTGATCTTCTTCGGAATTTCCCAGCGCAGCCCCCACGCCGCCCTGGGCCGTGCCCGTGTGTGAACGAGTTGGATACAGTTTGCTGAGAACCGCGGTGTTCGCAGAACGCGATGCATACAGCGCCGCCATCAGGCCTGCTCCACCGGCCCCAACAACCACCACATCAAACTGATGCATTTTCATAATGCCTAGGCTCCTAATTCTCCGGGATTGCCACGCCCCCAATGATCGCAACAGCTCCGATGAGGGAAATAACGAGCCACAGGATAAGCAGCGTCCAGCTGAGTCTCCTGCGGGCGTTTTCACCGCTTACAAAATCAAACAGGACCTGGCGCAGTCCGTTCATGCCGTGTGCAAAGGCAAAAGCCAGCAGCAGGAAGTCAAAAATGCGCCAGCCAATTAACCGCCAGCGCATCTCCACATAAGTAATGTCGATCGCATGCACTCCCACGATGACATCTTGCAGGGCCACGTGGATCCATGCCAGCGGTATCAGCAGCAGGCCGCTGTAGCGCATCCATTTCCAGGCGGTAATCTCCAGGCCCTGTGCTACGCGCACGCTTTCCTTTTTAACAGCTTGTGAAGTTACATTGGCCGCCATGACTGCCTCCTTACAGGCCCAGACCGAAATTGTGAACCAGCAGGTTGCGCGTCATGATGAACGCCGCTGGCAGCCAGAGGATGATTGCACCCACCAGCGCCCATGTGGACGCCTTTCGCTGGGTCTCGATATTCCACATTCCGGGATTGACCAGGTCGAAAATGGCGATCTTGACGCCGTTCAGCCCGTGATAGATCACGCTGAAGACGAGGAAAATCTCGCCAATCATGAACGGCGTGGTACGGTAGAGGGCGATCGCATGATCATATAAGGATGGAAAGAAGTAGACGGTGGAGGTATCCAGAATATGGATTGCTAAAAATAACAGTGTACCCAGACCGGTCAGGCGGTGAAGGATAAAGCTGATTTGCCCTTCCCGCCCCTGGTAGCGAACCAGCCCGGCCAACGTTAACTTAACCGCTTGCATCGAGCCTCCTTTGTGCGTTTCCAAACCCTGAATATATAAAATGACGAATTTCTTTGTGTCCCTAGGCACTTATTGTACTATAGTTTAGTTCCAAAATAGAGCATATTCCTCCATTTCGCAGTGCGTCAGAAAGATACGTACCAGGCGCCTGGTACGTATCTTTCTGGTTGTCCGTTCTCACTGTTCAATCATCCATGTGCTGGATGACGGCGTCGCCAAATTGAGAGGTCTTCAACAGGGTGGCATTATCCATCAGGCGGTGGAAATCATAGGTGACGGTGCGGGCTGCAATGGCGCCTTCCATTCCTTTAATAATCAGGTCAGCAGCCTCATGCCAGCCCATGTAGCGCAGCATCATCTCGCCCGACAGGATGACAGAGCCCGGATTGACCATATCCTTGTTGGCATATTTCGGAGCTGTCCCGTGGGTGGCCTCAAAGATCGCATGCCCGGTGGTGTAGTTGATATTGCCGCCCGGAGCAATCCCGATGCCGCCCACCTGAGCCGCCAGCGCATCAGACAGATAATCGCCGTTCAGGTTCATCGTCGCCAGCACGTCGAACTCATTCGGCCGGGTAATGGTCTGCTGGAAGACAATGTCGGCAATCACATCTTTGATCAGCAGCCGTCCAGATTTCAGGGCCGCATCCTGTTCGGCGTTGGCGACATCTTCGCCTTTTTCTTTACGGGTGCGCTCCCACTGCGCCCATGTATAAACCTGATCGCCAAATTCCTTTTCCGCCAGTTCGTACCCCCAGTTGCGGAACGCCCCTTCTGTATACTTCATGATGTTGCCCTTGTGGACCAGCGTCACACTGCGGCGTTTGTTGTCCAGTGCCCAGCGGATTGCCGCGCGCACCAGGCGCTGCGTCCCCTCCACAGAGACCGGTTTGACGCCGAAACCAGACGTTTCCGGGAAGCGGATTTTTTCATATTCTTTCGGAAAGTGCTCCCGCAGCAGTTTCTTAAAGCGCTGGTTTTCTTCCGTACCGTTCTCGAATTCGATCCCCGTGTAAATATCCTCGGTGTTTTCGCGGAAAACAACCATATCCACCTGTTCAGGATGCTTAACCGGGGAAGGAACGCCGGAGAAATAACGCACCGGCCGCTGGCACACATAAAGGTCCAGCGCTTTGCGCAGGGCAACGTTTAAAGAACGAATTCCGCCCCCGATGGGGGTAGTTAGCGGACCTTTGATCCCCACCAGATACTGTTCGAAGGCCTGCACAGTTTCTTCGGGAAGCCAGGTGCCGAATTTATTGAAGGATTTTTCGCCGGCATATACTTCCATCCAGAAAATTTTTCGCTTCCCCTGATAGGCCTTCTCGACAGCCGCGTCCAGAACCCGGCAGGAAGCCCGCCAGATGTCCGGACCAGTGCCATCACCCTCTACAAACGGAATGATCGGATGATCGGGAACGTTGAGTTTTCCATCCCGGATTGTGATAGGCTCCCCTCCATCCGGGACTATGAAGCTGGCTTCGGTCATTTTTTGTTCTCTCCCTTGATGTCTGGCCGAAATAATAAATGTCTGACAGGTTCAAATTATAGCAAACCGCGCCTTAAACTCAAGCTCGATTATAAGGAAAGTCTTAGTTGTTCCGTACGCTTCTGAAAACCTGTGGCAATAACCCCTATGTTATAATTTTTTTGCTCTTTCCATCTATACTGCTCAAAGGCTTGTTTTAAACTGACAAAGAGGCTCTCATTATGATCTCCGTCACGCCTCTTTGTTTTATTTGCAATATCACGCAGGAGCAAATTGGAGCAACAAATGACACTTGAAAAAACATCTCCTATGGAGGAAGTAAAAACTGAGAACGGCTACCACTGGCACGCTCTGGATTATGAAGCAGTTCTCAACCGGTTAAAGACAACCGCAGAATACGGGCTGACCACAGAGGAAGCCGAACGACGGCTTGAACAGTACGGCCCCAACCAGCTCACGGAAGCCCCTCCCATCACGTTCTGGCAGATGTTGTGGGCCCAATTTAACAATTTCGTGGTGATCATGCTGGTGGTGGCGTCCGTGATCTCTGCTTTCCTGGGAGATTATATTGAAGCCGCTGCGATCATGGCCATTGTCGTTCTGAATACGGCACTGGGTGTGATTCAGGAACGCCGCGCCGAACAGGCGCTGGCAGCCCTGAAGAAACTGGCTGCGCCAGAAGCCCACGTCCTGCGCGACGGGTCACGCAAAACCATCCCAGCCACACAGCTTGTTCCCGGCGATGTGGTGTTCCTCGAGGCGGGGAACTTTATCCCGGCCGACCTGCGGCTGATCGAAGCGGTCAATCTGCGGGTTGAAGAAGCTGCCCTGACCGGCGAATCGGTCCCGGTGCAGAAAGACGCCGCTGCCCGCCTGGAAGACGATATTCCTCTGGGCGACCGGAAGAATACGGTCTTCATGGGCACGGTGGTCAATTACGGGCGCGGTAAAGGCATCGTCGTCAACACCGGCATGCAGACTCAGATCGGCCTGATCGCTGAAATGCTCCAATCGGTTGAATCTGAGCCCACCCCACTGCAGCGCCGCCTGGATCAGCTGGGCAAGACCCTGGGCTGGGCAGCCCTGGCCATTTGTGCGGTGGTCTTCCTCGTCGGGCTGCTGCGCGGCAACAACCCGCTGGACATGTTCATGATCGCCGTCGGCCTGGCAATCGCCGCCGTCCCCGAAGGTCTGCCTGCAGTGGTAACCATCAGCCTGGCGCTGGGCATGCGCGAGATGATCAAGCGCCACGCCCTGATCCGGCGCCTGTCCTCGGTGGAAACATTGGGCTCGGCCACAACCATCTGCTCCGATAAAACCGGCACGCTCACGCAGAACGAAATGACCGCTACCCGTCTGTGGGTGGACGGGGTCTTATTGAACATCACCGGCGGCGGCTATTCTCCCCACGGTGAGTTCCAGCGCGATGGAGAAACGGTCAACATCACCGATTATCCCGGCGCAGCGACCACCCTGTGGGCCGCAGTGCTCAACAACGACGCCGAACTGGAAATCAGCGGTTCGAGAGATGACAAAGCCACCTTCCGCATGATTGGTGACCCCACCGAGGGTGCTCTGATCGTCGCCGGGGCAAAGGCCGGAGCGAATGCGAAGGATCTCAACCAGGCTTTCCCGCGCGTCCAGGAGGTTCCTTTCGACTCGGCACGCAAACGCATGATCACCATTCATGCCATCCGGGATCCGAAGCCGGAAGACCTCTCTCCGTTCAAGGATGACAGCCAGAGCGGCCGCTACGTCATCATCGTGAAAGGTGCGCCGGATGTGGTTCTCAACCTGTGCACCCACTATCAGACGGTCGATAATCGCATCCTCCCTCTGGACGAGGAGCAGAGAAACCGGGTTCTGGATGCCAATGACGCAATGACCCAGGACGCGCTGCGCGTTCTTGGTATGGCTTACCGGGTGGTGCCCGAGCTGCCTCAGGAAATCAACGCCGACAGCCTGGAAGAGGACCTGGTGTTTACCGGCCTGGTCGGCATGATCGATCCAGCCCGGCCGGAGGTTCCCCCTGCGCTGGCGGTGGCCAGCAAAGCGGGCATCCGCACCATCATGATCACCGGTGACTATCCCAAGACGGCGCGAGCCATTGCCGAAGAAATCGGCCTGCTGCGCAAGGGCCACAAAGTGCTGACGGGACCCGACCTCAACGAAATCGACGACGACCAGCTTCGCCAGGAGGTGAAGGTTACCGACGTTTTTGCCCGGGTCTCCCCTGAGCACAAGATGCGCATCGTCGATGCGCTGCGCGCTGAAGGTGAAGTGGTAGCTATGACCGGTGACGGCGTAAACGACGCGCCGGCCATCAAGCGCGCCAACATCGGCGTGGCGATGGGCATCACAGGCACCGACGTGGCCAAAGAAAGCGCGGATATGGTGCTGACCGACGACAACTACGCATCCATCGTTTCTGCCGTCGAGCAGGGACGCATCATTTACTCCAATATCCGCAAGTTCGTCTTCTTCCTGCTGTCCTCCAACGTCGCCGAGATCACGATCATCTTCCTGGCGACTCTGGCGGGACTGCCCACCCCGCTGACCGTCATCCAGCTGCTGTGGCTTAACCTGCTCACCGACGGCGCCCCTGCGCTGGCGCTGGCCATGGAAAAGGGCGATCCGGATATTATGGATCAGCCGCCGCGGCCTGCCAGTGAGCCGATTATCAACGGCCCTATGCGCACCGGCATCCTCCTGCAGACGATTGCCCAGACCGGCGCAACGCTGAGCGCCTTCGTCCTGGGACTGCTCTGGCACCTGGAGTCCGCTCTGCCGGCCGGCGCCAATCCTCTGGTTTACCTGCTGCAGTATGACTGGCGCGGTGTGGATGTCCAGACGGCGGAGACCATGGCGTTTGTGACCCTTTCGCTTTGTGAGCTCTTCCGTGCTTACACCGTGCGTTCAGAGCGCAACTCGGTCTTTCAGATCGGGCTCTTCTCCAACAAGTACATGCAGTACGCCGTTGGGATCTCCCTGGTCCTGCTGCTGGCAGTAGTCAACATCCCCTTCCTGCAGCCCATCTTCAACACGCATTTCCTGAGCGGCACCGAATGGCTGATCGTGGTTGGGCTGGCGACTATCCCGGCCATTGTCGAGGAGATCACCAAATTCTTCCTGCGCCGCCAGGCTCACTAATCCACTGACGGATTGCTGTGCGCAGCAGGCCAGAAGGTCTGCTGCGCTTTTTTTCAACCAGAAACAGACGGGAATCCGGCGTGATTAACCGGGAAATTGGCCCTGTCATTTTAAGATTAGCCGCTTGCGTCTCACGACGAACTGCGCTATACTAGCGGTGCTCGCCAGGGGCAGTAAAACCTGCCAGGATGAGCCAGGATTATCATGATGATTAATAGACTGCGTTCAACCATTGTTTATATTACGATCAACGGTATTCCCCGTCGTGCTGGGATCCCCCGGCATGCTGACGCGCCTGAACGTAGTCTACAATTGAGGGGCCCAAAGACCTAGGAGAGGAAGTAACTACTGATCTCCCCTGTTAGCTTCCTGGAAGCCGGGCCCCAAAAAGGCTCAACTTCCAGGAAGCTTTTTTTCAATAGTTGTTCGAGGAAATTTCGATGAACGGTGAAGAGAAAAACTCCCAAAAAGAAGACCCTCTGAGTTACTCCAAAAAGCCTCCCTGACTCTACCTCAGCTGGCAGGCAGTATGCCTGCAAAGGAGAATGGACGATGATCAAGATTTACAAGAACTGCGCAGAAGGCCTGGTAGAGCTGGCCGAACCGGTTTCTGGAAGCTGGATTAATGTTGTTGATCCAACACCTGATGAAATCAATCAGGTTTGTTCCCTGGGAATCCCCCTCGATTACATCACCTATCCTCTGGACATCGATGAAAGGGCACGAACCGAGCGTGAGAACGGACATATCCTCATCGTGCTCCGTGTACCTACATTTCAAGGCGTCTCGGCCGATATCCCCTATACCACCCTCCCCCTCGGTATTATTCTGACCGATCAATTTATCATTACCGTCTGCAAGTACGATAATTCCATCCTGCAGACCTTTGGATCAGGCCATATGCGCGGCCTGTCCACAGCCAAACGCCAGCGGTTTGTGCTGCGGCTGCTTCTGGTTACGGCGCAAAAATATCTTGCCTACCTGCGGGAAATCACCAAAGCGGTAGATATTCTGGAAGATCAGCTGCAGCTGTCCACCCGCAATAAAGAGCTGCTGGAGCTGTTGAAATATCAGAAAAGCCTGACAATTTTCACCACGGCGCTGAAATCAAATGAGTTGCTGATGGAACGCCTGCACCGGAGTGGGCTCTTCAATCAATACCCCGAGGACGAAGATTTGCTGGAAGACGTGCTGACCGAGAACCAGCAGGCGATTGAAATGACCAATATCACCAACAACATTCTCAGCAGCACGATGGATACTTTCGCATCCATCATTTCCAATAACCTGAACGCGATCATGAAGTTCCTGGCTTCCATCACGATCGTGCTCAGCATTCCAACGATGATCGCCAGTTTCTACGGGATGAATGTTGAGCTTCCGTTCAGCCACCACCCGGCGGCATTTCTCTACGCGATCGGTATTTCGCTGATGATCATTATTCCCGTGGTGATATTTTTTGCGAAGCGAGACTGGTTTTAGCCATATGATATGGAGAAAATGAACAGGAGGCTGCTTTTACAAACAGCCTCCTGTTGTTATTTAAGCGAAAATCACATACTGGCGCAGAAACTGCTCGATCGTACTGTACAGGTGAGCGATCGTCTCCGGCTTACGGAAGCCGTGTCCTTCTCCCGCATAGACCTGATACAGGTGAGGCACGCCCCTGCGGCGCAGCGAAGCCACCAGTTCATCGGCCTGGCTTTGCGAAACAACCATATCCTGATCGCCCTGAAACACAGCGATCGGATCGCGAATACGGTCGGCAAAGAAGATGGGCGAGCGCTGGTAATAAATCTTTGCTGCCTCGGGGAACGGCCCCAGCAGGGTATCTGAATAATGCAGCTCGAACTTATGCGTGTTCCCGACCATCGACAGGTGATTGGCAACCGGATACAGGCAGATTCCGGCCTTAAAGAAGCCCGGGTAATCTTCCAGGACTTTCAGGGCAGTGAACCCGCCGGCGCTGCTGCCCATGATGACCAGGCGGCCGGGATCCACCAATTTTAAGTCGGTCAGGTATTTCACCCCGCTGACCACATCTTCCACGTCATAAACACCCCAGTTACCGCGCAGCCGGCTGCGGTAATCCCGGCCGTAGCCCGTGCTGCCGCGGTAGTTGACCTGCAGACAGGCGTATCCCCGGCTGGTAAAGAACTGCACCTTTGGGTCAAACCCCAGCCGCATGTGGCTGGTAGGGCCGCTGTGTGCCATGGCGATCAGGGGAGGCAGACCCGCACCTTCATAGCGCGGATTCTGGGGTGGATAATAGATGCCGTAAACCGTTTCGCCACCTTCAACCTGCCAATCGATCAACCGGGGAATCGAACATACCTCACCGGGAAGCTCTTCCGAAGTGAAGCGCTGGTGAACAAAGACATCTCCCGACCGTGAGACAGAGATCAGGCGCGGCGGCTGCGCCGGTCCGGAGGCTGTGACGGTTACGGAATCGCCCGAGGGAGCGCAGCGGATCTGGTCGAATGTCAGATAACCCTGGCCCGGCGAAATGTGGTTCTCCTGCCCCGATTCCAGATCCAGCTCCCACAGAGTGTTGAGTGCACCCTGCGTCCGGATATAAAACAGGCGCTTTCCATTCGGACTGAAGTCATACGTGCGCATGCCCTGCACCCACGCGGCGGCACCGTGTTCAGCACGGGCAGTGGTCACCTGGCGGTGCGATCCCTGCTCCAGGTCGAACAGGTAAATCTGCCACCAGCCCGACTCGTCGGATACATAAGCGAGGAAACGCCCATCTGGTGAGAACTGCGGCTGGAAGACCGCGATCTCATCCCCTCCGGCGAGGGGGGTTTTCTCCGCCAGAGAGGGCAGCACGCCTGCCCCCATCTGCAGTTTACCCAGGTATAGGGTCGTACCGTCCCAGGGCATGCGCGGGTGATCCCAGGCGATCCAGGCGATCAGCTCCCCACGGGGATGCCAGGCTGGCTGCATATAAAAATCCTGACCCTGATCGAGCTTCTGCGGCCAGAAGACACCCTGACTGTCCACGATCTCGAGCGAATCGCGCCCTTCGTAGCTGCGAATAAACAGCAGCCAGCGGCCGTCCGGAGAGACCTGTGGAGCAGCAGCGCCGCCGAATCCCGGAGTGACCGGCTCAGGCAGTCCCGCTGCCAGCGGCTGACGGTAGATGCGGCCAGAATCTGCGGCCACAAAATACACTATGCCATCCTTGACCGTGAACTCACCGCCGCCGTAACCCACACGGCCGCGCGCCGAATACTGGCTGTTGAGTTCACGCGGCGCCTGCCGGTCCGGAGGCTGCGCCAGGATCACGCTGCGATCCGGCCTGCTCTCCACCCAGAGCAGGCTGCCGTCTGCGTTCCATTCGAAAGACGGAACGTTGATCCCACCCGCCAGGCTGGCAGGCGAGATGGGGCTTTGCCACAATCCGTAGGGTGCACGGCTGCTAGCAAAAGGCATTCTTCAATTCTCCTGTGCTGCAGTGGATTCGACTTCTTCACCGGCAGCCTGGGAAACCGGACGAAAACTGCGCCGGTGAATGGGAGAGGGTCCCAGGCGAGTCAGGGCTGCGAGATGGGCTGCCGTCCCATAGCCTTTGTGCACGGCAAAACCGTAGCCCGGGTAGCAGCGGTCCAGCTCAACCATGTGGGCATCCCGGGCTGATTTGGCCAGCACAGAAGCCGCGGCGATGCTCAACGAGCGGGCATCACCCTTGACGACCGGCGTCTGGGGAAAAGGACAGTCGGGGAGTTCGAGGTAATCCAGCAGCAGGTGCTGGGGCGGGACGGGAAGTGCCTCGATAGCCCGCCAGGCTGCCAGGCATGTCGCCGGAATGATGCCCAGCGTGTCGATCTCCTGCGCAGAGGCCAGGCCGATCCCCCATCCATAAACCATTGTGCGCAGCCGCGCGGCCCAGTCCTGCCGCTGGGCAGGGGTCATCGCTTTGGAATCGCGCACGCCGTTAAATGCTTCCGTTGTAGAAAGGTGTGGGGGAAGGATCACTGCAGCCGCGAAGACCGGTCCGGCCAGCGCGCCGCGCCCCGCCTCATCAACGCCGGCAATCCATTGGAGATCACCGGACCACAGTGCTTTCTCAAACGCCAGATCCGGAGCAGCGGGAAGGAGGGAGCGGTCAAATTTCACCGGCATCAGTTTTTATGCACCTCGTGTGAATTTGTCCCCTCAGAGGCAGCTACGCGGTCGTACACTCCCCGGGCGGCCTTCCAGCGGATGCTGAACAGATCGAGCGCCATGCGGTAGGAATCGCGCAGCACGCTGATTTTGCTATCCGCATTGAAATACCAGGGAATGCCCACCTCGACCACCCGGTAGCCCAGGCGGCGAGCGATAAACAGGATCTCCACATCGAAAGACCACCCCGTCACCGTCTGCCGGCGAAACAACACTTCGGCAGCCTCGCCGCGAAAACACTTAAAGCCGCACTGGGTATCCTGCAGGCCCGGCAGAGCAATCAGACGAATCAGGGTGTTAAAAATACGGCCGACCAGGTGGCGGTAAGCAGGCTCATTATAGCGCACTGCTCCCGGGCCTTCACGCGATGCGATCGCCACATCGTAATCCGTTAGCTGCGGGGGCAGAAAACGGTTGATCTGTTCGACAGGCATAGAAAAATCGGCATCGGCCATGAAGCGGTACAAACCTCGCGCCTCCAGCATCCCCCGGCGCACAGCCAGCCCTTTTCCACGCTGCTGTTCTACCAGCACGCGGAACTGCGGGTGCGTACGCGCGAAGTCCTGTGCGATCTCCAGGGTGCGGTCCTGGCTCCCGTTTTCCACGATCAGGACCTCGACGGGATAGTCCTGAGCCTGAATAAAGGTCAGGGCCTGATTCAAGGTGGTCTGCATCCGCCGTTCTTCGTTGTGAACAGGGATCACCAGAGACAGGAATGGCGCTGAATTGTCTGCCGCCGTTTCCCGGTGATGAGCGGGGAAAGCGTAAGAAGTGGCCAAAGTCTTAATGGGGTAGATAAGTCTCTACCAGACGCAGGTGTTCTGAGATAAGCCGCTGACGAAAAGCATGCAGTGTTTCGCGCGGCAGTCGCGAAAAGATCATCCTGTTGAGCTGATCTTCGGAGGAGATCATACGGTAATACTCCTCTGCAGGGATTCCCTGACGGGCAGCGAAGATTTCCACCGTCTGGATGGGGGCGCCAGGCTCAAGCTGAGTGGCCAGAAAATCTCGCCAGCGGCAGAGGACCTCATCGGAGACGAAGGGCAGCCAGCCGCTGGGATCTGCTCTGCGGACAGCAGCTCCCAGGTCATCTGGCAGCCGGGACATTATTTCGTAATCCAGGAAGGAACGCAGCACGTTGTGCAGGTACAGGCGCTGGCGGAAAGACTGCCAGTTCTGATTGGGGCCAAAAACCGGTACAAAGATTTCCAGCGCCCAGAACCAGTCTGCCTGCAGATGACAGAGATACCCCACAAGAAAAGCGGCCTGATCCGCAGGCAAACCGGCCGCACCGGCCAGTTCAGGATATTCCTCCAGGATCCGCTCCCAGGCCGGACGGTCATCTGAAGTGAGTGGAAACTCGAAAAAATGCGTGCTGATACGGGCCTGGCCGGTCAGGTTTTGCACATCGGGCGCGGTGCTTCCGAGCAAAAATGCAGGGCGATGAGAGCGAAGAAACGTGCGGGCTGCTTCAGAAAGCGCAGGATGGCCTGACAGATCTTCTGCCAGGCTCAAATGATAAAATGGCGTTGGCACAATGATTTACTGCTCTGGATACGGTTAATCATTAAAAGCGCCGGAGCCCAGAGCCAGGATCCGGCGTTCGGATATCGTACTCAGATCAGGGGAACGTCGGCCAGATGGTCATGATCCGACCGGGTATCTCCGCTGATCAAAACTTCTTTTCCCTGGTTTTGAACAAGTCGAATTTGAGAGGATACTTCAAACGTGCTCGCCAGCTGCGGGATTCGTTTTCCGGCCATAAAAATCTTACCCGCCTTAATATGCTCGACCAGAGCCTGGCGGTCTAACAGAATGTGGTCTGAAAACGTCGGCCCCCGGCGCAGATAGGTGCGGACCCAATCGATCTCGCCATTTGGTTTATAACGTACTGCTTCTACAACACCATCATACTTGGGCCTTGCCATGGGACTTCTCCGTTTGTAAGCTTCGTTTTACGTGCCCGCACGTTGGAACAGAAGAAGCTCCAACATGCAGGCACGATTTTGGTCGGGGCGGGCGGACTCGAACCGCCGGCCCCCGCGTCCCAAACGCGGTGCGCTACCGGACTGCGCTACGCCCCGGGCGGCTTGAGTATAATGCGAACACGTCCTAAACGTCAAGGAGATCTGATTGTACCCCAGTTTCCCCCTCCTGTATCATGCACACCACTCGCTGCACCCTGAAGATATCCCCTTCTGGCTGGAATTGAGCGCACAGCAGGGAGATCCGATCCTGGAGCTGGGCTGCGGGACCGGCAGAGTCCTGCTGCCCCTGGCGCAGGCCGGTCACCGCGTGGTGGGTTTCGACCGTGACCGGGATATGCTGCAAATCCTCGTCCGGAATCTGCCAGCCGTGCAGCCGGCCCGGGTTTCGATTTTCCAGGCCGACGTGGAGCACTTTCGCCTGGACCTGCGATTTGCGCTGATCATCTTTCCCTGCAACACCCTCAGCACACTGTTTCCAGCGGTTCGAGCAGTGCTGCTGCAGAGAGCTGCGCAGCATCTGCTTCCCGGTGGCATCTTTGCCGCCAGCATCCCGAATCCACTGCTTTTAAAGCGCCTGCCCCGCCGGATGGAATCGCAGGTCGAAGAGGTGTTCCCTCACCCGCTGGACGGTGAGCCGGTGCAGGTCAGCAGCGCATGGCAGCGCTTCGAGAACCGCTTCGTCGTTGACTGGCATTACGATCACTTGATGCCCGACGGCAGGGTGCAGCGCGTCAGTTCACGCGTCGAGCACGACCTGGCATCGCCCGATGTGTATATCCAGGCCCTGGAAAGCGCCGGGCTGGAGCTGGCCGGTGAATACGGGGATTATGACCGCTCTCCTTTTACCCGCACTGCGCCTTTCTGGATCTTTCTGGCAAAGAAAAAGCAGCCTGCTGCCTGATCCCAGGTTTCTAACAATATATCTATACTGCACTTGCATTCTTCTGATACAGGCCGTTTACAATGAGGCCAATCTTGATCGGATAACATAGAAATTGTGACAGGTTAGTATCTGGAGGATCATCATGACCTTTTACATCACCCCTTACCGCCGGGTTATCCGCATGAAAAGCATGCCAGAAGTGCAGCTCGAAAAAGGCACGAACGCTGCTGAGAGCCGTGAGAGCCTGCTGCCTGTGGATGTCGTCGCAGATGATGAGGCCTATACGCTGCAGGCTGTGGTCCCCGGCGTGCAGGCCGATGACATTCAAATCGAGGTACTGAAGAACCGGGTTTCCATCCGCGGTGAGTTCAAAAACCAGGATGGGCAGGACGAGCGCTTCCTGCTGCGCGAACTTCCTGGCGGCAAATTCCGCCGCAGCCTTGCACTACCTTCCGAGATCGATGCAGAGAAAGTCGAGGCCCGGCTGGAGAACGGACTGCTGACCCTGCGCCTGCCGAAGGCAGAAGCATACAGGCCAAAAACTATCCACATCAACGTCAACTGAGCTCGTTTCCGTAAAGGTTGGTGCACTGGCCGGGGAAGGTTATAAAAACCTTCCCCTTTTCTTTTTACAACCGCATGTTTGCAGGAAAGAGGATGCTCCGCAGGGGGAATATCGTAATATACTTATTCCTCTGCGGAAATTTCAGGATTGATTGACCGGGCGATTCTGGTGTTTTTCAAACGGCTTCCGCTGCAGCATCCCCGGTTAACGCGGTCAAACGACATCAATCCGCCCAGGTTCCATCCATCATGCCCGTTTCTGTCCGGCGCGGCCCTGCGCGCCTGCTGGACAGAACCAGTTCTGGAGGTGCAGTCATGCAGGATCAGGATTCGCCTGAAGATCCGGTCGTCGTTAAAACACCACAGATCGACAGCGAGGAGAAAAAAACCAGCGCAGCGCAGCAGCGTGATAAACAGGAGCTGAAACCTCAAAAAATGCCCTTGAGCCGGCGGCGCCGGGCCCTGCGCTGGCTGTTGGGCCTGTTGATCATCTTTTTCCTGGGGGTTCTGGCCGCAGTTTATCTGTTCTACATCCCTCTGCGCAGCGAAACCGCAGATCTCCGCCAGCAGCTTGAGCAGCAGCAGGCTGATATCGAAAACGCAAGCCAGGCGGCGCAGAATCTGGAGAGCGAGGTAGACCGTCTCAGCACGCTGGAGCGGGAGCTTGCACAGGCCGAACTGCACATCACCCTGCTGAGCATTCAAAAAGATGTAAACGCAGCGCGCCTGGCGCTGGCCCTGGATAACCCTGAAGATGTCCGCATGGCGCTGAGCACCACCGCCGAATCGCTGCAGCAGATTGAAACCCAGATCGACAATGCCAATCAGCTGGCCATCATCACTTCCCTGCAGAACCGTCTGGAGCTGGTGCTGGAAGAATTCGAAGACAATCCTTTTGCCGCGCAGTCAGACCTTGAGGTGATGGCTACCGATCTGGTGCGTTTCGAAAACGCCCTTTTTGCCCGTCCATAAAACGAAACTGGAGCCTGCCAGCTCCGCAGCGATATGCTGCAGAAAACGTGGCAGGCTCCAGTTTTTTATTAACGGCCTGTAAAGCTAATAGCGCAGCACAGCACCGATGTGCTGAAAGCCTTTAACGCCTTCAGTGTCGTGCAGGACTTCCACATCGCCGCCGGCGGACATCACCCTGCGAACTGCCAGTTCGACGGCATCTTCAATATCCTCACAGCGGCCACCGCAGTACGGGCATTCCTCCAGGTGTACGCCCGATAGATTCCCGCAGCTCTGACAGCGGCAGCCTGAAGCCCGGTATCCCTCTTTGATCACCAGGGTCTGCACGCGTCCTTCATGCAGCGCCTTCAGGGTGTCATCCAGGCCCAGCACGCCGCCCTTCCCCTTAGCCGCCCCGGTGACCAGGGCCTCTACCAGGCGTTTCTCCCGTTTTTGCTCGGCCTTCCTCCCGATTTCCAGGGTGCGGTCCAGGATCTCGTTTGGCGCTGCCGTCATGCTGATCGGAAAACTCCCCACAACCAGGCTCTGCCAGGCTTTGGGGAGCAGGCTGCGGAACAAAGAGACGTTGTCTTCGGTGCCGCCGATCAGAACGCGCCGCACCTGGTGATCCGTAAAGAAGCGTGTGGCTGCCTCAGCCGCACTGCGGAGATTGCGTTCAGCAAGTTCTTCGACATAATCCGTCTGCCCGGCAGCGCCCCCGCGCCGGCCCAGCGCCTGAGACCCGCCTCCTCGTTTGGTATGGCGAACTTCATCGCCAACCACCTCCATCTGCTCGCGCATTTCTCCCAGATGGAAGTAGTACAGACGGGCACCCTCCTTGTCCACCAGGGCAACGCCATAGCCCCCATATGAATCCAGTAAGTCTGCCAGCGGTTTTACGTAAGGGCGGTTCTGCACGCGCACACGACTGCGCACAGGCACCGCCAGAGTATACGAGCGGAAGAAGTCCTCCGGCTCGCAGGAGAAGACCACAACACTATTACCGGTCCAGTCGTGTTCGTGATCAAAAAAGCGCAGCACGCTTTCTACATCACCGGGAAGGTCCACATCCTTCAACATGCCGCGCAGACGCAGCTTAATATCATCTGCGTTCCCCTCCAGCGGGCTGGTATCCAGATAAACACTGAGAACCGGGTGTTGAGCCCGGTACTCCAGGAGCTCTTGCATATCGTTATCGGTCAACATTTCGAACCTCCTTCATCTTCAGATTCCGAGGCTTTCTTGATAACAGACGAGCCGCTTCAGGGTTCGGGACGCTTTCCCAGCGTCAGGCTCAATTGCAGCTGCTCACCTCCTCTGATGACGGTCAGGGTGACGGTATCACCCGGACTCTTTTCCTTAATCACATAACTGATTAAGTCATTAAACGTGTGAACAGGATGGTCATCCACGGCGGTGATCAAATCACCGCCAGCCAGCAGGCCGGGCATGTTCGTTGCCAGACTTCCAGCCTGCAGGCCGGCCTTTTCCGCCGGTCCGCCGGGTGTGACTTCGAGCACATAAACTCCCGTCGCTTGCGGCAGGCCGAGGATCTCCTGTTTCTGGAGAGTTAATCCGTCATCACTGATGATTCCGAGGTAAGGATACTCGTATCTGCCGTTCACAATTAAGGATGGGACCACCCGCCTGACGATATTCACCGAAATGGCAAAACCGACGCCAGAATTTGTGGGTTCGCCTTCCGACGTAAAGCTGTTGGTCCGGATCGCCTGATTGACCCCGACCACCTCGCCGTTCAGGTTTAACAGGGGGCCTCCGGAATTGCCGGGATTAATCGCCGCATCAGTTTGAATGATATCCCCCGTGGTAAACGATCCTCCATCCCTGGTCAGGTGCATGGACTGCAGTGTGCGCCCGAGCCCAGAGACAATTCCCACCGTCATCGTTCCTTCCAGGCCAAAAGGGTTGCCGATGGCAACCACCGTCTGCCCTACTTTCAGCCGGTCCGAATCCCCCAGCACAAGTGGATGGAGCTGCTCCTCGGGTGCCTCAACACGAACAACCGCCAGGTCAGAATCGAGATCGATACCGATCACTTCACCACGGGCTTTATATCCGGAAGCAAATGCCACTTCCAGTTGAGAGTGGTTCTCCACGACGTGATAATTGGTGACCACATGCCCGTCTTTATCGATTACGAAGCCAGATCCCAGCCCAGAACCGGTCTCCGTCAAAACACGAATCGAGACCACCCCCTGGTGAACCTTTTCATACAGGGCCACCAGCGCCTCTTCTGATGCCTGCGGAGCGGGGATGCTGGGTCTGAAGTCGGGCTGTTCGGTTCTGGCGGGCGCGGCAGTAAAAGTGGGCAGGGCAGTAACAGCTTGAACTTCCTCAAAGCGAACCGGGCTGCTGGTTTCCACAGCCTGGGGAGGTGGGGTGCGGCAGGAGAGAAACACCGCCCCCACAACCATCACCCCGATCAGGCGAAGGTAAGTTTTGATCATACAGGCTCCTGGTCACCTACTGTGCGCGCCCGATTTGTCGAAACAGTTCCTTCTGCTCAGCGGTCAGATTGCGCGGAATGCTCACATTCACACGCACGAATAAATCACCATATCGATCTGGCTCTTTCAACAGCGGCATCCCGCGCCCGGCGAGGCGAAAGGTCTGCCCGGGCTGCGTTCCTTCAGGGATCGTCAATACGACGTTTCCGCTCATCGTAGGGACGGTGACCTCCCCACCCAGCACAGCGGTGTACAGGTCGATCTGCACGTTCGTATACAGGTCATTCCCTTTGCGCTCAAACCGGGGATCACTGCTTACCTTAATCACCAGAAAGAGATCGCTCTTCTGGCCTTCCACCCCGACGGCCTGGGGCACACGCACTTTCGTGCCCGTTTTGGCCCCCCGCGGAATTTTTACTTCTAAACGGCGGCCGTCGAGCTCAATCAGGCGGGTCGTACCATGATACGCTTCGTGCAGTGAAATTTCGGTCTCGTGCTCGTATGCAGGAGGCGCAGCCGTGCGCATCCGCCGGCCGGCCGTGCCAAAATCGGGGGCACCCCCAAAAATGCGTGTGAAGAATTCAGAAAAACCGCCCCCACCGAAAAGGTCTTCAAAGTCGCCGACTTCTACGCGCACATTCCCCGCCCTTCCGGCGCCCGGGTTCACAAACCAGTCTTCCCAGTTAAATCCTTCGGGTGTACCGCCTCTCTGCTGAAAACGTCTGTAAGAATCTCCTAACTGATCGTAGCGGGCGCGTTTTTCCGGATTGCCCAATACCTGGTAAGCTTCGTTAATTTCTTTGAAACGTTCTTCTGCCCGTTTATCCCCGGGGTTGCGATCGGGATGGTACTGCAAGGCCAGTTTCCGGTAGGCTCGTTTTATTTCATCATCACTTGCTTTCCGGTCAACGCCTAAAATTTTATAGTAATCTTTATATTCCATGGATGCAAAACTCGTCGTACAGGGGTTAAATATGTTCAGGGCAGCCGTGATTAAAATGCCCCCCGAACGTTTGCGATCACGTATGTTTTAACAGATTCTATATGTCTTCACCAGAGCAAGTCAAGCTTCTTCTTTAATATTTATAATATTCTAACCCGCATTTCAAAATCGATAATTTGTGATTCTTGCAACTTATCATGCCTCCCGTTTTCACTGCATCCATGCTATGATTGATTTATGGAGCGCGTCCTGCTGGTTGAAAACGATCCGGAGATCATCGATTTAGCTGCCCGGCAGGCTTTGCCTTCGATCGGTTTACGGGTTGAAGTGGCTCGCACGGCAGCCGGGGGTTTACAGACAGCAGCCCGTTTCAACCCCGATGCAATCCTCCTCGGGCTCAAGCTGCCCGACTTAAGCGGCAAAGACCTCCTGGTAGCCCTGTCATCTCAGGGGATTGAGACCCCGGTCATCGTGATCGCCCCTGCAGGCTCTGAGTCCGAAGTGATCCAGACGTTCCGCCTGGGCGCAGCCGATTACCTGCGCTGGCCGGCGCGCGAGGCCGAGATTGTCTCTGCGGTCGAGCGCGTGCTCAAACAGGTGCGTACCAGGAGAGAGCGTGAAACCCTGGCCCGCAAGCTGAAGCAGTCCAACGATGCCCTGCAGTGCCGGGTGCGTGAATTGACGACCTTATCGGCTCTGGGGAGAGCGATCACCTCGCTGTCGAATCCGGCCAGCCTGTATGAAAAAATCGTTGAAGCGGCGGTTTATATGAGCGAAGCGAACTGCGGCTGGCTGCTGCTGCGAGAAAACCGCAGCTCGCCATTTATTCTCAGCGCGCAGCGCAACCTGCCCTCCAGAGCGGCAGCTCAAATCGGCAAATCCTGGGACGACGGCATCAGCTCGCTGGTGGCGGTTTCCGGAGAGGCGCTGACCATACACGGCGAGCCTCTCAAACGCTTTGCCGTCTCTCGCTTCGGAAAAGCAGTGCTGATCGTCCCCCTGAAAGTCAAAAAAGAAGTGATCGGGCTGCTGGTTGTGCTGCGCAAAGAAGAACAACCCTTCTCGTCATCCAGCAAAGCCCTGCTGGAGGCCGTTGCCGATTATGCTTCGATCTCTCTGGTGAACACTCGCCTGGTCAGCGTGCTGGAGGAACGCGCTCGCACCCTGCACGAAGCGGCCGAAAAAGCGCGCAGTAGCGAACGGCAGAAAGAAGAGTTGATCCGCAGAATCCAGAAAGAGTTAAAATCCCCGCTCGCTGACGCTGTGAAAGCTCTGGACTCTCTACTGGAAGAAGATGAACCCCGGCTGAATGCCGCGCAAAAGGGGATCCTGCGTACTGCCGGAGAGAAACTGCTCCAGGTTGCCGAAATTATTGCGGCTATCGATAACCCGGGGCAGGTTTCCTGATATCCGGCGGAGATGCGCCGGGCAAACTCTTACATTTCTCATCCCATCATAAGCCTGTCTGACTGATCTCAGTGACGCGCATGGCACCGGAACACATCCTCTTAGCGATATCTGATCATGCCACCGGGCAGCTCCTGGAGCGAGGGGTACTGCAGCCGGCCGGCTATCAGGTTTCTGCCGTACCGGACCTGCAAAGCGCGGCGCAGGCACTCAAGAAACAGCTCCCCGATCTACTGATCCTCAGTGACCGCTTTCCTGCAGGGAGCGGGCTGGATTTTGGCGCTCAACTGCTGGAAGACTATCCATTTCTTCCCATTCTGCTTCTGCCCAACGAACACAGCGAGAATCTGCCTGGCGAGGCCCTGCGCCGGGGTTTTGCCGGCTATCTGAAGCCGCCGCTGCGGCCGCAGCAGGCGCAGCAGGTCATCGCCCAAACGCTGGAGCGGCGCAGAAAACAGCAAGCGTGGATCGAGGCCAGGCTCAAGGAACACCAGAGCCAGGAGCAAAGACTTTTAGAGCAGCGGCTGGAAAGCCTGGAGGAGCTGCACGCCGTCGGGCGTCAGGTGACGGCTTCACTGGACCTCGACAGTGTGCTGACCGCCGTCGTGGATGCGGCCGTGAGAATCTCTGGAGCCGAAGAGGGTTTGCTGCTGCTGCTCGACGAAAATACGGGCGAACTATATTCGCGCGCAGCGCGCAACCTGGATGATGAATTTGTGCGCACCTTCCGCCTGCCCGTTCAGGATTCGCTTGCCGGCCAGGTGATCATCAGCGGCCAGCCCCTGCTGCTGGATGAGCAGACGCCGCAAAAGATCAAAACCGCTTACCTGGTGTATTCTCTGCTGTATGTCCCTATGCGCGTCCAGGGTCGCGTGATCGGCGTACTGGGCGTGGACAACCGCGAGCGCAGGGCAACTTTCAACGAATCACAGATCGCCCTGATCTCAACCCTGGCGGATTATGCCGCTATTGCGGTTGAGAACGCTCGCCTTTATTCCCGATCGGAAGCGGAGCGCAGCAAACTGGAATCCATCCTGACCCATCTCAAGGAAGGGGTGTGGATCCTCGATCAGGATCACCGCATCCTGCTGGTCAACCCCACAGCCCGGAAGGACTTCAACCTGGCTGAAGATGAGAACCTGCTGGGGAAACGGATTCAGGATGTGGTGCAGAATGAGGATTTCCTCGAGCTGTTTACCGAACCCGAACGCAGCTGGCCTGCACGCAGAGAAATCACCCTGGATGACGATCGTGTGCTCAATGCCCAGCTCACACCTATTCCGGATGTGGGACTGGCGATCACCATGCAGGACATCACCCACCTCAAGGAACTGGATAAAATCAAATCGGATTTCGTCAACACCGTCTCACACGATCTGCGCTCGCCGCTCACGGCTATTTTAGGTTATGTCGAATTAATTGAACGCGTGGGGCCGGTCAACGAACAGCAGAAGATGTTTATTGACCGGGTGGATCTGAGCGTGCAGCACATCACCTCGCTGATCAACGACCTGCTCGATCTGGGGCGCATTGAGGCAGGTTTTGACACGCAGAAAGACCGCATCTCTCTGCACACGATCATCCATTACAGCATAGAGGGACTGCGCGGCCGGATCGAAGAAAAATCTCAGAATCTGGTGGTGAACGTCGCAGAAGATCTGCCGCTCATACTCGGGAACCCGATCCGTATTCGCCAGATGGTGGTAAACCTGCTGGGCAACGCCTCGAAATACACGCCTGAGGGCGGGCAGATCAGGATCGATGCACAGGCCGAGGGCGATCAGATCATCATCCGCGTGTCCGACACCGGGGTGGGCATTCCCCCTGCCGACCAGCCCTATATATTCGACAAGTTCTACCGCTCCAGCAACGTGCCAGAAAATGTTACAGGCACCGGACTGGGCCTCTCCATTGTGAAATCCATTGTCGAAAACCACCGCGGCCGCATCTGGGTAGATTCTACACCGGGCAAAGGATCGACCTTTACCGTTGTGCTGCCAGCTGCAGGCCGCGATGACTGAACCTGCTGGCTGTCAGGAGATTAATAACGGGCTGGCGTTCAAAAGAACGCCAGCCCTGTTTATTCACTTTCCTTAAATCAGTCTCCACCAGGGCGGTGAGGAGAACCTGGTGGAGACTTTCGCCAAAGGAGGAAACAGCGATGAGCATTCAGGAGAAATTCCTGATTTCCATCTTGTTGTATTTATGATACTTGAAACACCGTTTTTTGGTTACGGTAGAAGGTCATAATTTACATATGATATTATTCACAGCCATCTGTGACAGGTAAAATGATGAAGATCCGCCGGTCTGGCCCGCTTTATGCCGGAGAATCGCCGAAGGTGACCGCGTAATAGCGGCAGAGATGCTTCAACGGGCAGGCCGGGCAGTTCGGCAGCCGCGCATGACAGATCTCACGCCCCAGCCGGATCAGATTGAGGTGCACAGGATAATAGGAATCGACCGGGAACAGCTCCGCCAGGTGCTGGTGGGCCTGATCGGCGCTCATTTTGGGAGGCCGCAGTCCCAGGCGGCCTGAAACCCGGTAAATGTGCGTGTCGACAGGGAAAGCCGGCTTCCCCAGCGAAAACAGCAGCACGATAGCGGCTGTCTTGGGGCCCACGCCGTTGAATGACTGCAGCCATGCGGAGGCTTCTTCCTCAGGCATATCTTTCAGGAAATCCAGATCCAGCTTCCCCCGTTGAACGGTGATCTCACGTAATACTTTCTGAATACGCGGGCCTTTTTGATTGGCAAGACCGGCAGGGCGGATCGCCGCGATCACCTCTTCTTCAGGCGCGTCCCGCACGGCCTCCCAGGTGGGGAAGCGCGCTCTGAGGGCATTGAAGGCCCGGTCACGGTTGGTATCGTTCGTATTCTGGGAGAGAATGGTCGATACGAGCTCATCCAGCGGCGGAAGGGGGTTTCTCCACACTGGTTTCCCGTAAAAGTCCATCAACTCCTGGTGAACAGCCAGGGCCTGCTGGCGAAGATCCATGGTCAGCATTTCCTCATCGTGTGATATTTGGTTTATTACAAAAAAAGTGATCGGCGTCAGGCGCTGCCGGCGCGCTGGAGTGTGAACACAGGGCGCGCCTCGCCGACAGCAATTTTCCGCCAGTTGTAGACGGGCAGAACCGGGCCGAATTCAGAAAGCAGCCCCAAATCTGCATCGTTCAAGGCCCCCAGCTGGCGCAGCAGTTCCAGCGTTACCGGCGGGCGGACACGGCTCTTCAGGTCTCCATCGCTAACCTTAATGGCAATCCCGAGCGCTGGAGACCCTGGTCCGAGTGCTCCGGGCATCAGGCCAACCGCCTGAAAGCCCTCAGCTCCGCCTTTGACCACGAAGCGCCCCTGCCCCACTTCCATCAAGCGTGAATCAAAGCGCCCCGGACCGGCAACCATATCCGGATTAAAGATCATTGCTGAAGTCACCGTCCGGCACGCAGCCGCCCGGGCTTCCGGCTCCACTTTCCCGCTATCCGGGTCGCACAGGCGTGCATACGCCAAGGCCGCGTTGTACAGCGGCACCGCAAAATTGGGAGCCGAGCAGCCGTCAATGCCAATGCGGACATCCTCGGGCGGCAGGGCGCACATCTCCGCAAACGTACGCAGGATGAGCACCTGCACCGGATGGTGGATGTCGATGTAGGGCGGGCTGTCAGAATGGGCCGCCGTTGATTCCCCCAGCATATGAGCGAGGGCCAGCATGCCGGTATGTTTCCCCGAACAGTTATGGCGGTTCGGGGTCGGCGCTTCTCTGCGCTCCTTCATGGCTTCGGCAGTCGGCTCGTCATAGGGAGAATGCACCCCGCAGAGCAGGTCTGCTTCTGCAACCCCGGTTTTATTCTGGAGCGTCTTCAGGACGGAGACATGTTTGTCCGTTCCCGAATGAGAAGCGCAGATCAGAGCGATCTCACGCGGGGTGAGGTTGAATGCGGTCTGTCCCCCGTGCTCCAGGAAGGGCAGAGTCTGAAACGGTTTGGCACTGGAGCGCAGAAAAGTGATCAGATAAGGATCGCCAACCCAGGCAATTAATTGGCCCGCCGCATCTACGACTGCGGCGGAGCCCAGGTGTGTCGACTCGATTGTCTCACCACGCGTGAGCTGGAAGAGGGGCTGAAATTCCGAATCGGGCATCGATGTTCCCTGTGAATTCTCCCTTGTGCGCCGATTTGCCAGGCGCTAATCTTCTTCCTCTTCGATATGCGTTTCTTCGACCGGGGCTGCCGAACGGTAGCGGCGCGAGAAATAATGGTAAAGCCCAAATCTCAGGCGGTTGTAGAACATGGTCTGCCGTTCGCCGGAAATTCGCACCTGAGGCATAAAATCGGGGATCAATTCTTCGGTCGCTTCCGCCGGGGCATTGGTTTGCGCAAGTTTCTCCAGGCGGTTGTGAATCGTTTCCAGCATCTCTCGCTGGGCATGGACGGTTTCGGCGGGCACAAGTCCGCCGCGTCCGCTGACAATCACATAATCCGCGTATTCTTTTTGCAGCAGTTCCAGTGCCTCGATCCATTCGGGGATATCGGCCTGCGCCAGGAAGGGCGGCTGGTCCTTGACCACTGTATCGCCGACGAAAATCACACGCGCATCGGGGATGATCACCCAGGTCGACCCCGGTGCCGGACCCGGATGGTGTTCCAGGATGATCTGCGGCCCACCCCAGTAAAACGTCATCTGGTCGGTGAAGGTGATGTCGGGGATCGCCCAGCGCATACCGATTGCATCGCTGTAGGTCTCCCAGACTGCCCCACTTTCCATACTCTGGCCCTTAAAGATCGTTGGCCGGTTGCGAAAAATCTGCGCCGTGCGTTCCTGGGTGACAATCGTGCTGTCCAGCGCGCGATCACCGAGGGTGCGATCGGGATGCGCATCCAGGTTCACCAGCAGGCGGTTGGCGCCTCCGCGCTGGTTGAGCAGCGACGAACGCCAGATGCGTGCGTCTTCAGGGCGCAGTGGGGAATCCAGCATGATCGTGCCGTGTGAAAAAACCAGCCCCCCCAGGGTTACACCCAGAAAAGAATCTTCGTAATAAATTCCTCGCTCAATCTGGTGCATATGATTTCCTGAATCGGGTATCTGTGTACTTCCACCACTGAACTTCAGCAGTCCGCTGCCGGCATGACCGGCAGCGTAAAATGAAAGCTGGCGCCAGAACCGGGTACGTTCTCAACACCGATTTCTCCCCCATGGGCATGCACGGCCAGGCGGCAGAAAGCCAGCCCTAAGCCAAAGCCCCGCGGTCCCTGTTCCCCGTTCAAACGCGTAAATTTATCGAAGATGCGCTCCTGATCCTCAGGCGGGATGCCAGGCCCGCTGTCCTGAACCCAGGTGCGGATGAATCCATCCTGGAGCCGGGCGCCAACATAGATTTTACTCGCTTCGGGAGTGTACCGGATCGCATTTTCCAGCAGGTTGATCAGTACCCGGCGGATCATGTCGCCATCGACCTCCACCTGGGGGAGCCCAGGAGAAACATCGAGGACAATCTCAACCTGTTTATTCTTCGCAATCGGTGAGACGGCATCCAGCGAGTCGGCAATGATTTTCGAAAGATCGTCCGGATGGCGGTTGCCCAGTTCCTGGCCTGCTTCCAGGCGGTTCATATCCAGCAGCGAGTTGGTCAGGCGCTGAATGCGATCGGTGGAGCGGATGGCAATATCCAGCAGCGGTTTGAGATCTTGCTTGTCATCCTCTTTATAGAGCAGTGAATCCAGCACATCCAGGCTGGAAACGACATTGCCCAGAGGCGAGCGCAGGTCATGGTAGATCATCGAAATCAGGTCATCGCGCAGGCTGTCCAGCTTCTTGCGTTCGGAAATATCGCGCAGAATCCACTGCAGGTGGAAGTCGCTGTCAATCTCCACACTGCGCACATAGACCTGAACGGGGATCTCAGATCCGCCGGGTGTGTGCAGGGTCGACTGGTATGAGAGCGTTTCGCCCGAATAAAGCTTTTCGAATTTCTCACCCAGATGCTCTTCGGAGACGACCTGCAGATCCCGGATCTGGCGGTGACGCAGCTCTTCTGCCGGCTGCTGGATGGTGATTTCCGCCTGATGGTTCAGCTCCAGAATGCGCCCATCCCAATCGGTGATGAGGATGGGATCGATGTTGTCATCGAAGAGATCGTGGTAGCGCTTGTGAGCAGCCTGTAAACGCTCAAAAAGCTGTGCATGCCGGATGGCCGATCCTGCCAGACTGCCGATTCCGGTCAGAACCGTCAGAGCGTCTGCGCCAAAATTGTTGTCCACCGGGTTGAGGGCTTCGACAATGCCGATCACCTCATCGTTAGAGCGAATCGGCGCGCAAACGACGGCCCTGGTCTTAAAACCAGTCAGCCTGTCCGCCTCCGGATCAAAAAGAGGATCTTCCTGTGCGTTCGGGACCACAAGGCCCTGCCCGTGCCGGGCAACCCATCCGGCAATTCCCTGGCTTACCGGGAAGCGCAGGCCGAGCATATTGCGCTCATCCATGGGGATCGACGCGGCGTACTCCAGCTCCTGGCCCTGAGAGGTGAGCAGCGCCAGCGATACGGCTTCCACCCGCAGCGCCTGGCTGATCTGCTCCAGTATTCGCTGCAGCACCACCTCGAGATCTAGGGAAGAGGTAATAGCGGCTGCACTCTCGGCGAGAGCCGTCATGATCCTGGCCTGGCGCTGGCTTTCCGCATACAGACGGGCGTTGAGTATTGCGATACCGGCCTGGTCGGCGATCGCCTGGGCCAGTGAAAGGTGGCTTTGATCGAAGAAACCGGGCTCAGGGTGCACCAGCGTCAGCACACCCACCAGTTGATCACGCGCCGTGATTGGCGCACTGACGGCCGATTTTGGCCCCGTTTTCGTTTTAGAGTCGTCCGGCCGGAACAGCCAGCGCTCATCCTTGCTGGTATCAGGAATCAGAACCGCCTGCCTGCTGCGAGCCACCCAACCGGCCAGTCCCTGCCGGTAAATGATATCCAGCTGACTTGCGGCGTCATCGATCAGCCGGCGGTCAACCACAATCGCCGCATCCATTACCTGCCCGCTGTCATCCAGTACGATCAGGCTGCCGTTCACTGCCCCTACATTTTCAATCGCCAGAAAGAGAACTCGCTGCAGCAGTGTGGACAGATCCAGCGCCGAAGCCAGCTCTCGACTGATATGGTAAAGCAGCTCGAGAGATGTGAGCGGTGCCTCACGGTTTTTCTCTTGCACGGTCATCCTGTCTTTCCTTCATTGTGTTGTTCGCCGTAGCGCTGCAAAGTCGACGGGACCAGCAGGGGCAGAGTGCGAGAGGAGAAGTCATGTCATAGTACTCTGGGACTGTGTCTATGTATAAAGTATAGCATACATACCAGCAGCAAAAGGCTGTCAGACCTGTATATCCGCAGCCGGCATCGTTACAGCACAGGAAGGTCCAGCATCAGCACTTCCAGAGACAGACGCGCATTGACGTTGCGGCTGAGCAGATGCAGTGTACGTTCCAGGGCCTGAATGGCGCAGCGTGCGCCTTCGATCCCCAGCCGCCCGGCCGCGGCTTCGATTTCATCCCGGCGGTCCAGGTTGGTGACCGGCGTGCTGGCTCCCGCTGCCACCAGCAACACATCGCGCCACAGCGAAATCCACACCGGCAGAACCGCCTGCAGGGTTTCTTTATAATTCTTATCGCTCGATAACCGGCTGGCGTAAGCGAAGCGTTCAACCCGGCCAGCAGTCAGCAGCCTGTGAAGGTCGTCCAGCCAGATCTGCCGCTGTTCCATCTGTTCGGGGCTCTGATAAAGCTGCAGCGCATAACCCACCCGGCCTCCGGAAATATGCGCCAGAAGCTGTGCCTGCTCGGGGGCGATTCCCCAGTGCTGCTGCAGTCCCTGAGCGGCCTGCTCTATGGAAGCCGGGCGCAGGCGTATGACCTCACAGCGCGAGACAATGGTGGGGAGCAGCAGTTCGGAATTCTCTGCGGTGAGAATTAAGATCACCCTGGCAGGGGGTTCTTCAAGGGTTTTGAGCAGCGCATTGGCGGCGCCGGCACTGGCTTCTTCAAAGCGCAGCAGTATTCCGGCCCTGTAGTTCGCCTCGTAAGGAGCCAGAGAAAGTGAGCGCTGCAGATCACGAATTTGATCCACCTTGAGGCTGCCAGCTACCTGCTCCGCCTGGATAATGGAGAGGTCAGGGTGCTGCATGCGCTCGATCTGCTGACAGGAGCGGCACTGATAGCACGGCTCGCCGTCTCCGGCCGGCTGCTGGCAGTTGACTGCCTGGACAATGCGCAGGGCCAGCGTCCTTTTGCCGATCCCCTGCGGGCCGGTCAACAGGTATGCCTGGCGTAAATTCCCCTGTTTGATATGCTCTTTTAACAGTCGAACGGCGGGCTCATGTCCGATGAGGTTCCAATTCATAGCCAGAATTCTAGTCGAGAGTGGATGTCTTGGCAACACGACTTTTCCACGCCCGAACGCTGCGTCGTTTCTGGTTGACACCCCCGCTTCCGAACGGGTACAATTTCCTTTATATGAACCTTCTTGATAGCCTTAACATCCAGCAGCAGCAAGCCGTGATGGCCGGACTTGGCCCCGTGCTGGTGATTGCCGGGCCCGGCTCCGGAAAAACACGCGTCCTCACCCACCGCATTGCCTACCTGATCCGTTCCATGGGTGTGCGGCCCTATAATATCCTGGCCGTCACGTTCACCAATAAAGCGGCCAGAGAAATGGAAGCGCGCGTGGAAAACCTGCTGGGCGCTGCGGCGCGCGGGCTGACCCTGGGCACGTTCCATTCGATCTGCGCCCGTATTCTGCGGCGCGAAGCCCAGCACCTGCCGTTCGGTTCCAACTTCGTCATCTTCGACACTGATGACCAGTTAAGCATCATCAAGCGCGCCTTGAGCGATGAAAACATCGACGAAAAGCGCTACCGGCCTCCCAGCGTCCTGGGCTCTATTTCAATTGCCAAAAACGAACTCATTCTCCCCGGAAATTATCCCGTCACCACCAGGCGCGATGAGGTGGTCAAGCGCGTCTACCAGCGCTACCAGGAACTGCTGCTGGCCAGCAACGGGCTGGACTTCGACGATCTGCTGCTGTGGACGGCCATCCTGTTAGAGGACAATCAGGCGATCAGAGAGAAGTATGCCCAGCGCTTCGAGCACGTGCTGGTTGACGAATTTCAGGATACGAACATCGCCCAGTACACGCTGCTCAAGCACCTGACATCTTTTCACCGCAACCTGTACGCGGTCGGCGACACAGACCAGTCCATTTATCGCTGGCGCGGCGCTGACTACCGCAATGTAACCCGCTTTCAAAAAGATTATCCCGATACCCAGACCATCCTGCTGGAACAAAACTACCGCTCCACGCAGCATATCCTGGATGTCGCCATGGCGGTCATCGACCGCAACCCGTACCGCACGCCCAAACGGCTGTTCACGGAACGAGGCGACGGCAGCAAGGTGGTGCTGTACGAGGCCTATGACGACCGGGTAGAGGCGGCTTACGTGGTGGATACCATTGCCACCCTGGTTGCCCGTGGACAGGCCCAACCGGGCGACTTCGCGGTGATGTATCGCACCAACGCCCAGTCGCGCGTTCTGGAGGAGCATTTCCTGCACGCCAACCTGCCTTATAAACTGGTCGGGGCGCAGCGCTTCTACGGGCGGCGCGAAATCAAAGACCTGATCGCCTTCCTGCGGCTGGTGCACAACCCAAAGGATGAAGTCAGCCTGACACGTGTGATCAACGTTCCGCCGCGCGGCATCGGCGACAAAACTTTCCACGCCCTGCGCGTGGAAGCGAAAAAAGCGAATATATCTCCGGGAGAACTGCTGCTCGACCTGGCAGCGAATGAAAACTCCGAATACCTGAACGCGTTCAGCGGGCGCGCCGCTGGGCCGCTGGTCAACTTTGGCGCGATGCTCGCCGGCTGGATTGAAGCGAAAACGGAGCTCACCCCGCTCGAACTGACCGACCGCATCCTCGACGAGACAGGCTACCAGGCCTACATCGACGACGGCACCGAGGAAGGGCAGGACCGCTGGGAGAACGTGATGGAGTTCCGGCGGCTGGCTTCCGAGCATCAGAACGAAGGGCTGGAAACCTTCCTGGAGCAGATCGCGCTGGTCTCCGACCAGGATACGATCGACGCCAGCGGAAACGTCCCCACCCTGCTGACGCTGCACGCAGCCAAAGGCCTGGAGTTTCCGGTTGTTTTTATCATTGGATTGAATGAGGGCGTCCTGCCCCACAGCCGCTCGCTGGAGGACCCCGAAGAGATGGCGGAAGAGCGGCGGCTTTTCTACGTGGGCATCACCCGCGCCAAAGACCGTCTGTTTCTGACTTATGCGTTGAACCGCACATCCTACGGTTTTGCCGAGCCTGTCGACCCCTCACGCTTTATCGCCGATATCCCTGAGCACAAACTGGAACAGCCGCAGAAAGCCCGGACTGGCCGGCGCGCACAGACGCCCTACCGTCCGGACCGCTGGGACGCTGTTTTACCCGGGCAGCAGGCCCACACAAGGAAGGCAGCTGCCAGGCAGTATGAGCCTGGAATGCGCGTGGAGCATCCGGTCTGGGGCGAGGGCATGGTCCTGAACAGCAAAATTGAGGACGACGATGAAATCGTGGACGTCTTCTTTAATCAGACCGGGCTGAAGCGTTTGATGGCCTCGCTGGCAAATCTGGCCATAAAAAGTTGAATACGGCCACCGGGCAGCAGATCCGGCGGCCTTTTTTCTGCTTTACGCTCCTGAAAAACCGACTTATAATCCGTTTCGCTATGCCCATTCTCGCTTCAAATTCGATGGAGTTCATCAGCCGCAGCGCAGAGCAGACCCGGCGAGCTGGCATGCGCCTGGGCGCACTGCTGCAAAAGGGCGACGTCATCTGCCTGGTGGGGGATCTTGGGTCGGGGAAAACCACCCTCGTGCAGGGGATCTCCGCCGGATGGGGATCGCTCGATCCCGTATCCAGCCCCACCTTTGTACTGGTGAACGTTTACCGCAGAAGCGATGAAGACCATAATGAGGAGCAGCGGCTGTTTCACCTGGATGCTTACCGCTTGAGCGGTCCGGAGGAAGCTGCTGCACTCGATCTGGACGCACTGCTGGAGAGCGGCCCGCTGGTGGTTGAGTGGGCCGACCGCATTCAACAGGCGCTCCCCAGTGAACATCTGTTAATTTCCATGCAGTTTATTGACGACAACCAGCGTGACATGATGATTTCAGCACACGGGCCGCGCTACCACCAGATGCTGGCCGAATTTCGTAAGCAGGTATTTGGAGTCGCTTGATGCTGCTGGCTTTAGACACATCAACGCGCACGGTCGGCCTGGCCCTGTATGACGGCGCCCAGGTGGTTGCAGAAACCATCTGGACCGGCACCGATTTCCACACCGTTGAACTGGCGCCGGCCGTATCCGATACCCTGAAGCGCAGCGGCACCGATATCTCGAAGATCCAGGTGCTGGCGGTTGCTACAGGGCCGGGTTCATTTACCGGCCTGCGGATCGGCATGGCCCTCGCCAAAGGTCTGGCCCTGTCCCGCAACCTGCCGCTGATCGGCGTGCCTACGCTGGATTTTCTTGCTGCCGGGCAGCCTGTCGGTGATTACCCGCTGGCAGCGGTTTTACGCGCCGGGCGCGGACGGCTGGCCGTTGGCTGGTATAAGGCCAGCAAGGGTACCTGGCAGCCGACCGGAATGGAACTGCTAACCGCGGCTGAACTTGCCCAGCGCATCGAATCCGCAACCGTGATCTGCGGCGAACTTACAGAAGATGAGCGGCGGCTGCTGGGCCGCAAACGAAAGATCGCGCTGCTGGCATCACCAGCAGCTTCTCTGCGCCGGCCAGGATTTCTGGCCGAGTGCGCCTGGCGGCGCTGGCAGACCGGGAAAGTCGATGATCCGGCCACGCTGGCGCCCATTTATCTGCACCACGGAGACCCTATTCCCGAGTAGGGTCCACAAACCGGCATGGCACCTGCGGCAAATGCCCCCATTTCCATTCGCCCGATGCGATTGGAAGACCTGCCTGAAGTCGAGAGGATTGATAAGGCATCGTTCTCCCTGCCCTGGCCGCCCAGCGCCTATCGTTATGAATTAAACGAGAACCGACACTCGATGCTCTTCGTCGCCGAGGATCAAACCGACCCGGCGCATCCGAGGGTCGTGGGGCACATCGTCATCTGGTTTATTGTGGATGAGGCGCATATTGCATCGATTGCCGTTCACCCCGACTACCGCGGCCGGGGTATCGGACAGCACCTGATTGCCCGCAGCCTGCAGGAGACGATCCGCAAAGGGTTCCAGGTTGCCACGCTCGAGGTGCGTGAAAATAACCTGACCGCCCAAAAACTGTACCAGCGTTTTGGCTTTGAGGTCGTTGGCCGGCGGTTCCGGTATTATCGTGATAACAATGAGGATGCGCTGATCATGACCATCAGCACGCTCGATGATCAGTATCTGGCCTGGTTGGAAAGCGGCGCCTGGGCCAGCGAAACGCCATAAAAAAAACAGCGCATCCGGGTTGCAAATTTAAAACCAGAGGTAAAAAAACGAGGTAACAATGAACAAGCCCAACCAGCTGTTAATGGAACGTCTTCAGGATCGCTCTGCGTGCGTAGCGGTGATTGGCCTGGGCTACGTCGGGCTCCCGCTGGCCACGGTGTTCGCCGAAGCCGGCTTTCGGGTCGTCGGCATTGATCCCGACCTGCGCAAAGTTGAAAACATCCGCCAGGGGAAAAGTCACATTCAGGACGTGCCCGGCGAGCAGGTCGCCCGCCTGGTGGCGGCCGGCAAGCTGAGCGCCACCAGCGATTACGCCGCCATCCAGGATGCGCAGGCGGTCAGCATCTGTGTGCCCACGCCCCTGCGCAAGACCGGCGACCCCGACCTGTCCTACATCCTGAGCGCCACCGACGACCTGGCGAAGTACGTGCACCCCGGCATGGTCGTGGTGCTCGAGTCCACCACCTACCCCGGCACCACCCGCGAGATCCTGCTGCCCAGGCTGGGCGATGAGCGCGGGCTGAAAGTGGGCGAAGATTTCTACCTGGCCTTCTCCCCGGAGCGGGTCGATCCGGGCCGCACCGACTGGACCACGATCAACACCCCCAAGGTCATCGGCGGCATCACCCCCGCCTGCACCGAAGTGGCCGCCGCCTGGTATGCCCAGGCGCTGCAGACCGTGGTGCCCGTCTCTTCGGCGGAAGTGGCCGAGATGGCCAAGCTGCTGGAGAACACCTTCCGCATGATCAACATCGGCCTGGTGAACGAGATGGCGCTGATGTGCGAGCGGCTGGGGGTGGACGTGTGGGAGGTGATCGATGCGGCCGCCACCAAGCCCTTCGGCTTCATGAAGTTCACCCCCGGGCCAGGACTGGGCGGGCACTGCATCCCCATCGACCCGCTCTACCTGTCGTGGAAGCTGCGCGGCCTGCAGTACACGGCGCGCTTCATCGAGCTGGCCAGCGAGATCAACACCGGCATGCCCCGCCACGTGGTGCGTCTGGTGCAGGATGCGCTCAACGATGCCGGCAAGCCGGTCAAAGGCAGCCAGGTGCTGGTGCTGGGGGCCGCCTACAAACCCGACATCGACGACCTGCGCGAAAGCCCATCGCTGGACGTGATCGGACTGCTGGACCAGAAAGGCGCCCGGGTTGCCTACCACGACCCGTATGTGCCGCACATCCGCCACGACGGCTGGGAGAAGGAAAGCGTGCCCGACCTGATGGAAGCGGTGCGCAGCGCCGACTGTGTGGTCATCGTCACCAACCACAGCTGCTACGACTACGCCGCCATCCTGGAGCAGGCGCAGTTGATCGTCGATACCCGCAACGCACTCGGCGCCGCCGGCCGCCAGAGCCCCAAGGTTGTGCGTTTATAATGGAGAGGTTTTTTTATCTTCTGGTTGCGGTACGTTTATTACTGGAGGTAAGATGGCGCACTACCTGATTACGGGTGCTGCCGGGTTCATCGCTTCCCGCGTGGCTGAGATGCTTCTGGAAGAAGGTCACCAGGTGACCGGCATCGACAACATGAACGATGCCTACGATGTACGCATGAAAGAATACCGCCTGGAGCAGCTGAGGAAGCATCCGACCTTTCACTTCAAGCTGTTCGATATCAGCGACCGCGCGGCTGTCGAACAGTTCATCCAGGATACCTTCGAACAGCCGGGATTCCAGCCGGTAGATGCGGTCTTTAACCTGGCCGCCCGTGCAGGGGTGCGAGCTTCAGTGGAAAACCCCTGGGTCTACGTCGAAACCAATATGACCGGAACGCTGAATCTGCTGGAGATGTGCCAGCGTTACGGCATTAAGAAATTCATCCTGGCCTCCACTTCCAGCATTTACGGCGAGAATGCCCCCCTGCCCACGCCGGAAACCGCTGACAGCGACCGGCCGCTGCAGGTCTACGCAGCCAGCAAAAAAGGCGCCGAAGCGCTGTGCCATGCCTATCACTTCCTGTACGGAATTGATGTCACCATCTTTCGCTACTTCACCGTCTACGGCCCGGCATCACGCCCCGACATGAGCATGTTCCGTTTTACCCAGTGGATCAGCGAGGGCAGACCGGTGCGGATCAACGGAGACGGAGAGCAGTCACGCGGCTTTACTTACCTGGATGACATCGCCCGCGGCACGATCGCCGGTCTGAAACCGCTGGGGTACGAGATTATCAACCTGGGAGGCCACGAATCGATCAAGATCAATGAGCTCATCTGCATGCTGGAGGAGATCATTGGAAAACAGGCCCAGGTAGAACGCCTGCCGCGCCACCCTGCCGATATGCTGGCCAACCTGGCGGACGTGGGAAAGGCGAAGCGGCTGTTGAACTGGGAACCCCAGGTCTCCCTGCGTGAGGGCGTCGAAAAACTGGTTGCATGGTACAATGCGGAGCGCGCCTGGGCCAGTCAGATTCTGACCACCTGAGGCCTATCCGCCCGAAATTAAAACAAAAAGACCGGGTACTATGCGGCAAGTTACGTTACCCTGGCTGCAAGGGCTCTTCAATAAATTTCTGAAAAATCCGCTCTTCCGCCGGGTCATTCTCAATTCAGGGTATCTATTTAGCGCCACCGGCATTTCGGCGGCGCTAAGTATGTTTCAGAGCATGCTTGCCGGTAAGCTGCTGGGGGTTGCCGGCTTTGGTATTTTAGGGACTATTACCACCTTTACATCGGTAATCAACCGGCTGCTGTCTTTCCGTATGGGCGAGCTGGTGATCAAATACGTCGGCCAGTACAGCCAGACCGGCGACAATCAGCGAGCTGCGGCAGTGTTTAAAGCCGCCGCACTGGCCGAGATGGCGGCCTCCATTTTGGCGTTTGGCCTGGTTTGCCTGCTGGCGCCCTGGGGGGCGCGCGTCTTCACCGAAAGCCCCGCGCTGACGGGGGCTTTCACCCTTTACGGGTTGATTATCCTGGCAAATCTGATCTCCGAAAGCTCCACCGGATTACTGCAAATCTATGACCGCTTCCGTCCGGTTGCCGTCCTGAACGTGTTTCAGAGCGCACTTACCCTGGGCATTATTGCAGCCGTTTACCTGCTCGGCGGGGATCTGACCGGCGTGCTGGTGGCCTACCTGAGCGGCAAAGTCTTTGCCGCAGGCGGGCTGTCCATCATGGCCTTTCAGGAGGCATCCCGACAGTGGGGCTCGAACTGGTGGCGCACCCCACTGGGCATCCTGCGCCCGCAAACTCGTGAGCTGGCGCATTTCGCCGTCAGCACGAATTTAAGCGGAACGCTGAGCCTGATCAACAAAGACAGCGACCTGCTGTGGCTGCAGTTCTTTCGCCCCAGTTCCGAGGTGGGTTTGTTCAAGGCTGCACTGGCGGTCACAAACCTTGTGCAGCTTCCGGTCAGCCCCCTCCCTCAAGCAACCTACCCGGAAATTTCCCGCGAAGTAGCCAGCAAAAACTGGGGGAATGTACGCTATATCCTGCGCCAGGGATCTCTCATTGCAGGCGGCTTTACGATCGCAGCCACCATCGTCCTGACGCTCTTCGGCCGCCCCGTGCTCCAGTTCCTGTACAGCCCGGAATTTCTACCGGCCTACCCGGCACTGCTCATCCTCTTAGCCGGCTTTCTGCTGGCAAACACTTTTTACTGGAACCGCACAGCACTGCTGGCCCTGGGACGGCCCGATTTTCCAACCAAAGTTAACCTCCTGCTGGCGCTGATGAAAACCGCCGGGATTCTCCTGCTGGTGCCGCGCTTCGGTCACCTGGCCAGTGCGGCTTTGCTGGCCGGGTCTTATCTGATTGGCGTCACCGTGTCGGTTTTCAAGGCCAATCAGATTATGTCGCAGCAGGAGCAGATGATTAATCGTGGTGTGGAGGTTTAAGTACCATCGATGAGAGTCGCGTACGTTCTCCCTTATCTGCAGACCCCCTCAGGATGGAGAAATCACTCCACATCCTTCATCAACGCCATTCGCGAGCACGTCACACCGGTCCTGCTGGTGCCGGCCGCCGATGAAGAAGTTGCCCGCCAGCTTTTCCCTGAAGACCCTGTTTTTACCCTGCCCGTTACCCAGCAGGCCTCGCTCTCCAACCGGGCAGGGATCAAACGCCTGACCGAAGCCTACCGGGCAGTCCAGAACAAACGCTTACCGGATGTCGATCTCGTCCATTCGCTCGAAGCCTATCCCACCGGCCTGGTGGGCAGCTGGCTGGCGCAGAAGTTAAAGGTCCCGCATGTTCTCACAACCCACGGCACCTACGGCGTGATCTGGCATGAACGCCGGCTGGATCGCCTCGCTTACCAGCAGGTGCTGCGCCGGGCGAAAGCCATTTGCCCCGTTTCCCATGGGACTGCCGGCCTGATGAAGCGCTACTTCAAGCGTGCGCTGCGGAAAACCCAGGTATGCCCGATACTCAACGGCAACGATTTCTACAAAACGGTGCCGCGCGCCGCAGCCCTGGAGCGTAAATTTCCTGAAACCCCCACCATCATTTCGATTGGAGATGTAAAGCCGCGCAAAGGTCAGGACGTCAGCCTGGCGGCGTTTGCTAAAGTCCAGGCCCAGCTTCCTCAGGCGCGCTATTTTATTATTGGCCATTATCAAGAGAACGATTATTTTCGTGACCTGCAGCGCTTCATCGCAGAGAACGAGGTGAAAAACGTAACCTTCACAGGAACGGTCTCCGAGGAAGCACTGCGTAATTATTACGAGACAGCTTCGCTGTTCGTGCTCACCCCGCAGCAGGTAGGGCTGCAGTTCGAGGGCTTCGGACTGGTGTACCTGGAGGCCGGCGCATATGGACTGCCGGTCGTGGCCACACGCACGGGAGGCGTTCCCGATGCCGTCAAAGACGGCATCACCGGTTTCCTGCGCGAGCCAGGTGATGTCGACGCTATCGCCCAGGCCATGCTCCGGCTGCTCACAGATATCCCCCTGGCGCGCCGCATGGGAAGGGCCAACCGGCAGTGGGCCGAGACCCTCACATGGGAAAGTTATGCGAAAGAACAGCTCGACGTTTACCAGAAGCTGCTGAATGAAGGAAGGGTGTAGCTCTGGTGAGGATTGCAGTTGTTGCCCCCTCCCACATTCCTGCCCGCCGTGCCAATACGGTCCAGGTGATGAAAATGTCCCAGGCGATGGCCGCACTGGGACACGATGTGCACGTGGCAGCACCCGAAGAGGAGGGGAAAAAAGCACCCCCCACCTGGGAGGCTCTGGTGGAACATTACGGATTGGAATATCCGTTCAGCTTTACCTGGCTTCCGGCCCGGCCCCGGCTGCGGCGCTACGATTACGGCTATGAGGCGCTGCGCTGGGTCCGAAAAATTGGGGCAGAATTGCTTTACACGCGCCTGCCGCAGGCAGCAGCGCTGGCCAGCATCACCGGCATCCCAACCATTTTCGAAGTGCATGACCTGCCGCAAGGCAGGATGGGCCCGATAGCGTTGAAAACCTTTTTGAGAGGCAGCGGCGCACGGCGGCTGGTGCTGATCACTGAAGCCCTGGCACACGACCTGATTTATCATCTGAAGATCCACCTGGCTTTTCCTTTTTCGGTTATCGAACCGGACGGCGTCGACCTGGGGCGCTATGAGCAGCTTCCCGACCCGCCCAGTGCACGCATCCACCTGCGAGCGAGTGACCGGCAGGGAGAAATGCTGGGCCTGAAGGTGCAGTCGTTTACCGCCGGTTACACCGGTCACCTTTACCCGGGACGGGGGAGCGAAATGCTGCTCCAATTGGCCGGACGCCTGCCCGAGATCACCTTTCTGGTCGTCGGCGGCGAACCGGAAGATGTCCAGCGCATGCAGGCCGCAGCCCAGCAGCAGGGGCTCTCCAATCTCATTCTCACCGGCTTCGTGCCCAACGCAGCCCTGCCCCTTTACCAGGCGGCCTGCGACGTGCTGTTGATGCCTTACGGGAAACAGGTTTCCGCTTCCTCCGGCGGTGATATCGCACGCTACTTCAGCCCCATGAAGCTGTTTGAATATCTGGCGGCCGGACGCCCCATTCTTTGCAGTGATCTGCCGTTTTTACATGAAGTGCTCAACGCACAAAATGCACTGCTGCTGCCCCCCGGAGATACCGATGCCTGGGCCAGCGCCCTGTGCAGGATTAAAGAAAATCCGCACGACTACCAGCCTATGGCCGAGCAGGCTAGAATCGATGCCCGGCAGTACTCCTGGGAAGCGCGCGCCAGGCGCATTCTGCAGGGGATATCATAAGCCTTATGAGCACACTCACCCTCTCCCAGAAAGCATTCCGGACCCTCTGGAAGACCGGCGCGGCTGCACTCATCAGCCTGGTGCTGATCTCCGGTGCCCTGGCCTGGGTCTCTTCAGACTTTCAGGGCCTGACGGGGTGGCTCTCATTCGGCGCAGTCGTGCTGATCGGAATGGGTATCCTAACCGGCGGATGGTTTGCATTGAGAGCCAGTGAACCGGAGGCGCTTCCGTCCCAGCTGGCACAGCTTCTGATTTTTGCGGCCCTGCTGCGATTGGGAATGGGTGTCTTCTGGTACATCGCCCTGCCCGATTACGGGCACGGCTCGCCTCTGGAACTCGCCGGGTATATCCAGCCCGACGCTTATGCGCGTGATACAGCTGCCTGGAAGCTGGCCGAATCGGACCGGCCGCTGACTGCGGCTTTCGGCGGTTACCCGAAAGCCGATCAATACGGTGGTCTGCTGTTTGTCAGCGCGCTGATTTACCGGTATCTTGGCGGTGAGAGCCATCTCCCCCTGATGATGGTCGTGATCGCATCCAGTTTTTCAGGTCTTTCGGTGCTTTTCGCCTGGGGGCTGGCCCGGCGCGCCTGGGGGGAGAAAGCAGCCGTGCTGACCGCATGGGGGCTGACCCTTTACCCCGAAGCAGTGCATCTGGGCAGTTCGCAGATGCGCGAAGCCTTCATGATCACCCTCACCGCTGCTTCCTTTTACGGATTGATCCGCTATTCTCAGAACCGGTCCCTGCTCAGCACCGCGTGGATCCTGCTCCCCTTCCTGTTATTCATCCCCATCTCGCCTCCCATCGCCGTGCTTCTGCTCGGCGGGCTGCTGCTCGCCGCTGCCGGCATGGGATTAAAGCTGCCCCAATCGCAGCAGAAAAAGCGCCTCTTCTGGGTGCTGCTGGTGCTCATCGTACTGGTCGTGATCGCCGGGGCGGCGCTTGCACTCGCTCGCTTTGCACCCGAAGGGGTATCGAATCCCATACTGTACTGGATTGTCAAGAGTGCCCAGTACCAGGCGCACCGCAGCGAGGTCGCTTCAGGCTGGGTGCAGAAGTATTTCCGTCGCATGCCAGAGGAACTGCATATCCCGTTCCTGGTCGGGTACGGCGTTCTGCGCCCGCTGCTGCCCGCAGCCATCATTGACCTGAGCGAATCGCCGCTCTGGTACGGGATCACCCTCTGGCGTTCGCTGGGCTGGACGATACTGCTTGCCTTTCTCGTCTACGCCCCCCTGCGTGTGCTGACCAGGGGCGATGCCGACCGCTTCACACGGGCGTTGATCCTGGTTGTCTGGGTGATGATCCTGGTGGCCTCTTTCCGCAGCGGCGGCGACCCGGACGACAACCCGCGCTACCGGGCTACATTTTCCAGTCTGCAGATTGGTCTGGCGGCCTGGGTGTGGGTCGCACAGCAGAAAAACCGCGACATCTGGCTGCGCAGGGCGCTGGTATCCATGGGGCTGGTAATGGCCTGGCTGATCCCCTGGTATTTACGCCGCTACACGGCCTTTGACTGGCCGGTGATCGACCTGTTCAAAACGCTCGGTCTCGGTGCAGCCAGCGCACTGCTGTATTTCATCTGGGATTGGGCGAGGACAGAAGAGAAACCGGACCCGCCCGGAACTGAAGCAAACAGCGGCGCCGGAACGGAAGATCTGCCGGCCGATGCCGTCGAGTCCGGCGCTTAAAATCAACCTTGACGCAAACAGAAGCAGCATTATAATTCAACGGTTGAATTTTACCTCAGGAGACCCTCATGCCTACAGCTCTAATAACCGGTATCACCGGCCAGGATGGTTCTTACCTGGCTGAGTTCCTCCTGTCAAAAGGCTACGATGTGATCGGTATGGTCCGTCGTTCCAGCACAATGACATTTGAACGCATCAGCAAGATCCAGGATGACATCACCATCCTGCAGGGCGACCTTCACGACCAGAGCTCACTGGTCGACCTGATGGAACAGTACAAGCCCGATGAAGTTTACAACCTGGCAGCCCAGTCTTTCGTGCCCACGTCCTGGAACCAGCCGGTTCTGACCGGTGAAGTTACCGGCCTGGGTGTTACCCGCATGCTGGAAGCTATCCGTCAGGTGAATCCTGAAACTCGCTTTTACCAGGCATCTTCCAGTGAGATGTTTGGTAAAGTCGTCGAAGTCCCCCAGAAAGAAACCACGCCCTTTTACCCGCGCAGCCCTTACGGCGTTGCCAAAGTGTACGCCCACTGGATCACGGTAAATTACCGCGAATCATATAACCTGTACGCAGTCTCCGGCATCCTTTTTAACCACGAAAGCCCACGTCGCGGGCTCGAGTTTGTAACCCGAAAGATCACCTACGGCGTCGCCCGCATCAAACTGGGGCTGGCCAAAGAACTGCGTCTGGGTAACCTGGACGCCCGCCGGGACTGGGGCTACGCTGGCGACTATGTACGCGCCATGTGGCTCATGCTGCAGCAGGACCAGCCCGAAGATTTCGTCATCGGCACCGGGGAAACCCACTCGGTGCGAGAGTTCTGCGAGCTGGCCTTTGGCTGCGTCGGACTGAATTACTGTGATTACGTCGTTCAGGACCCCCGCTTCTACCGGCCGGCAGAGGTCGACCTTCTGGTATCCGATCCCAGCAAAGCTCGCGAAAAGCTGAAATGGGAACCGCAGGTTAAGTTTGAAGACCTTGTTTACATGATGGTCGAAGCGGATATGAAACTGGTGTCCCGCGAAATCGGTTAAGGTTATGAATCTTTCGATCGTCATCCCGGTTTACAACGAAGCCGAAAGCCTCGCCATTCTGCACCAGGCCATCCATGATGCACTCGACTGCCATCCCGAGCTGACCTGGGAGATTGTTATGGTTGATGATGGCAGCACCGACCGCAGCCTGGAGGTGCTGGAAAGCCTGGCCGAAAAAGACAGCGAGCATGTGTGTGTCGTCGCGCTGCGCCGCAACTTTGGCCAGACTGCAGCAATTGCAGCGGGGATTGACCATGCCGGGGGAGATGTGATCGTCCTGCTGGATGCTGACCTGCAGAATGATCCGGCCGACATTCCTATGATGATAGAAAAGATCAACCAGGGCTATGATGTGGTCAGCGGGTGGCGCATACACCGCCAGGATGCGTTTATCACGCGCACGCTGCCCTCGCGGATCGCCAACTGGTTGATTTCACAGGTAACCGGTGTTCACCTGCATGATTACGGCTGTACGCTCAAAGCCTACCGCCGGGAGGTGATCACCGGTTTCCGTCTGTACGGCGAGATGCACCGCTTCATCCCTGCCTACGCCAATTCTGTTGGCGCCAAAATGATCGAGGTTCCCGTGCATCACCACCCCCGGAAATTCGGAAAGACCAAGTATGGGCTGAACCGCACGGTCAAAGTGATCCTGGATCTGTTCACCGTAAAGTTCCTGATCAGCTACGCCAATAAGCCCATCTATCTTTTCGGCGGCGCTGGCCTGGTGTTGATCCTCGCCAGCATGCTGATGTTCCTTTTCCTCATCCTGAGGAAAATTTGGATACAGATTGAAATCCTCTCATCGCCGTTCTTCCAGACGGCAACAATGCTCACCATCCTGGGGTTTCAGTCGATTCTGATGGGACTGATTGCTGAACTTCTGGCCAGAACCTATCATGAATCCCAGCGTAAGCCAACCTACACGGTTCGCAAAGTGATCCGGGAAAAGGCAGTCGCCGCATGAAAGCCTTGATGTCCCGTATTCAAAACCGGCAGCTTATCCTTCGCATCGTGGGCAGCCTGGCCGCAACCATCCTGCTGGTTTATGTAATCAGCAGACAGGATTGGAAGGAAATCGGTGAGGCACTGCAGCAGATACCGGTATATCTGATCTTCATTACATTTGCCATCATGCTGGTGTCCAGGCTGTCGGTTGCCGCCCGCTGGTTCACGCTCCTGCGCTCTTCCGGAATGCCGGTCACCTGGGGTGATACCCTGAAGATCACCTTCGCCGGCCTGTTTGCCACCAACTTCCTGCCCACTACCGTGGGTGGAGACGTGGTGCGCTTGACCGGCGCCATTCAACTCAAACTGGATGCCGCCGTCAGTGCGGCCTCGCTGCTGGTCGACCGCCTGGTGGGGATGGCGGGGATGGCTATGGCAGTACCTTTCGCTCTGTCGCCTTTTATCCAGGGGCTGCAGGATGGCACGATCTTCACCACATCAGCCCCTGTCGTGGCTGCAGAAATCACCACCCTTCCGGCTGCCAGCCTGTGGAAGAAGATCTGGGCAAAGGGCATGAGTCTGGTCCGCCGCGTTTTTACGGCACTCTCCCTGTGGCTCAAACAGCCGCGCGCTCTGCTGGTCTCGCTGCTGTTTAGCTGGCTGCATATGATCTGCTTCTTCAGCATTCTCTATCTGGTGTTCCAGAGTATGGGAGAGCCCCTGCCCTTCTGGCTGATTGCCGGCCTGTACAGCATCGTGTACTTTATCACCCTGGTGCCGATCTCGATCAACGGTTACGGGGTGCAGGAACTGCTGATGATGGTGATCTTCTCGCGGCTGGGAGGGGTTTCTCTGACCAGCGCGCTTTCCGCTGCGCTGGTTCTGCGCACCCTGATGATGGTCGCCAGCCTGCCGGGCGCAGCCTTTGTTCCGGGCATCGTGGTTGGCCATAAGGAACAGCAGAAATCCGCCTGAGTTCGATTATGCATTCGACCCGTCCGCTGAACCTGATCCGCTTTATCATGCTTGGGACTCTGATCCTGAGCATTTTTGCGTTCATCCAGTTCATCTCTCCCGCCTACCGGGCGGGGACGCTCTTTACAGCCTTGCGCTGGATCCTGGCTTTTGGATCCGGGCTGCTCGGCGTTACGGCTGGATCCGCGGTGCTGGCAGCGACGTGGTCTCCTTACTGGCAGCAGATCCAGGCGGCAGGCCGCAGAGTCCTGCTGCTCCTTTCCGGACTGGGCTGGGTCAATCTGGCGCTGTTCGTGCTGCTCGCCAGTGTATATGCGTTCCTGACCATCGGGCCGTATAAGCACGTCTTCAACAATGCCATTGTGCGGCTCTTTCTGTACTGGTTGTCCGTCCTGGCGGGTTGTTTCTTGCTGTATGCAGCCGGTCTGCGCAGAAGCTTTTTCGAGCTGCTGGCCTGCTCGGCGCTCTTTACAATGGCTGTTTTCCGCATCGCGTTCTACAGCACCGATCTATCGACCTACCCGCTGTCGCTGTCCTGGTCGGAAGCCAGCCGCTATTATTACGCCTCGCTCTATTTTTCTGAGCGCATTTACGGCACAGCCGTGCCGCCCACCGTCCTGCATCCCAGCCGCTATCTGCTGCAGGCGGTTCCATTTCTGATCTCCGGAATTCCTCTATGGTTCCACCGTCTGTGGCAGGTGTTCCTGTGGATCGCTATCACTTTGCTTACATCCACCCTGCTGGCGCGCCGCCTGGAGATTGAAAACCGGCTGCGCTTCTGGGCCTTCAGCGCCTGGGCATTTCTCTTCCTGCTGATTGGGCCGGTTTACTACCACCTGCAGGTCCCCCTGATCCTGATCCTGTGGGGGTTCGGGCATAAAGAAGATCCGCCGCAGAAGCGGTTCTGGAAATCCACTGCTGTCGTTCTGATTGCTTCGGTCTGGGCTGGCATCAGCCGCATCAACTGGTTCCCGGTCCCGGCCATGCTGGCAACTGCCATCTATCTGCTGGATGAACCGGTCGCCGGCCGCTCGCTCGTCCGCTACCTGACTCAGCCTTTCATCTGGGCGTTGGCCGGTCTGCTCACGGCATTTGGTGCACAGGCACTCTATGCCGTGATCTCCGGGAACCCGCTGGAGCAGTTCACCTCCAGTTTCACATCGGACCTCCTCTGGTACCGCCTGTTCCCCAACCCGACCTACCCGCCGGGCATCCTGCTCGCCAGCCTGCTGGTGATGGTGCCGCTCCTGGGCCTGATCGCGATCAGGGCCCTCCCTTACCGGCATGCAGTCCACCCGATCCGCTGGCTGGGCTGGGCAGGCATCCTGCTGGTGCTGTATGTGGGCGGGGTGATTGTGAGTATGAAAATCGGCGGGGGCAGCAATTTGCACAACCTGGACGCGTACCTCGCCATGCTGATGATCATTGGCAGCGCGATGGTCTTCGACCGCATCACGCTTGAACCGGACGGGATGCCGGAGGGCACAGACCCGGCAAAACAACCGGCCGGCAATCGAAACGACCTGTACACCTGGGCAAGCAGAGCAGCACTGGCGCTAACGATCCTGGTGCCCATCCTTCACTTCCTGCCCAGCCGTTACTTTCCGGCATACCCACCGCCCGAACAGGCGCAGGCGTCGATCAAAATCATGAAGGACTTCATCGAAGACACGGCCCGGGACGGCGGACAGGTGCTGATGATTGCTGAACGTCACCTGCTGACATTTGGAGTAATCCAGGGCGTCGAACTGGTGCCGGATTACGAGCAGGTCTTTTTGATGGAAATGGCCATGGCCGGCAACCCGGCCTACCTGGGCAAGTTCCACGATGACCTGAAAAACCAGCGATTTGCCGTCATCGTCACCGAACCGCTCTTCACGGCCATCAAAGGCCCCATGGAGAGCTTCGGCGAAGAGAACAACGCCTGGGTGAATCAGGTGTCCCGAGAGATCCTGTGCTATTACCACCCACAGAAAAAGCTGAAAGACATCCGCGTTTATCTCTATGTGCCGCGCGCCAACCCGCCGAAATGCCCCTAGACGGCAGGCGCGCCGAGATCAATGGAAGCAGCACGGCCTCTTGACCTGTGCCTGAGCAGGGTTATAATTCAACAGTTGAATTTTAGACATGCAAAACGGAACCCAACCTGAAGCCGATCGCGAACTGATCATGCTCGAACAGATTGAGCACGATCCGGATATAACACAGGCATCCCTGGCCGCCCAGCTTGGCGTGGCCGTTGGCACGGTAAACTGGCATCTCAAACGCCTGATCGCCAAAGGGTATGTCAAGGTGAAGCGCGCCCAGCGGCGCAAACTGCGCTACATCATCACACCCGAAGGGATCGCCTTCCGCGCCCGACTGACGGTGAACTACATTGAAACATCGATGCGCCTTTACCGCCGCACCCGGCAGCTGGTTCGTGATCTTCTCGTTCAGGTTAAAGAGAATGGGTACACCCAGGTGCGCATTGAAGGCGAGGGTGATATCGCCGATATCTGCCGGCTGACCTGCCTGGAACAGGCGGTGACGGTTGTCGAAGATGGGAATGTGCCTGTTCTGGAAGTACAGGGCACGAAAGTGCACTTACGACTCGTGGAGAAACCATGACCAGCGCAGCTCCTGAAAACCATGTCCTGATCACCGGTGGAGCCGGATACATCGGCTCGGTATTGATCGCAGAACTCCTGCGCCTGGGTTACCGGGTAACCGTGGTGGATGAACTGCTGTTCGGCGGCGAGTCGCTGCTGGGATTCCTCACCCATCCGAATTTTCACTTCGAGAAAGCGAATGTGTGGGAGCCGCGTACAATCCGCAACAGCCTGCGCAGCGACTGGCCGCGCCCCCATGCGGTTGTCCATCTGGCAGCAATCGTCGGCTTTCCGGCCTGCCAGGCTGTCGGCCGGCAGGTGGCCTGGCGCTACAATGTGGAGGCCACCCAGCGTGTGTTTGAACAATCCGAAGCGTTAGGGGTACAGCGCTTCATTTACGCCTCCACCTACAGTAATTACGGGCTGGCGCCTGAGGGTCAGGCAGTGGACGAAGAATCGCCGCTGACGCCGCAGTCACTGTACGCAGAAACCAAAATCGCTTCTGAGCGCTATTTGCTCGGGCAGAGCGATGCATCCTGTGCGCCGCTCATCTTCCGCTTCGCCACCTTATACGGCATCTCCCCTCGCACCCGGTTCGATCTCATCGTTAACCAGTTCGTCCTGGAAGCCTACACCAAACGGCAGCTCCTGATCTACCAGCGCGGGTATTCGCGCTCGTTTATTCACATCCGCGACACGGTGCGAGGCATCATTATGGGCCTCGAGGCGCCGGATGAGAAAGTGCGCTGTCAGATCTACAACCTGGGCACTGAAAAGGGAAACTACACCAAGGACGAAATTGTTACTTTGATTCTCAAGCGCCTGCCCGAAACCGTCGTTCGCTACAAGGACATGACCTTCGGCGGCGATATGCGCGATATCCGCGTCTCATTTGCCAAGGTCCGGCGTGAGCTGGGCTTTGAGGCTGAATACAGTGTCGATGATGGTGTGCGCGAGGTCCTCCATGCCCTGCAGGATGGATTGATCCGCGATCCGCAGGATGCACGCTACCGCAACGCGCAGTTTATCGTTCAATAAACCACTTCGAAAAAGATAGGAACCTGAGATGGACGACCATACCGAAAACTACTGGCACAACCGCCGGGTGTGCGTGACAGGAGGCACCGGCTTCCTGGGATCTTTCGTTGTCGAAAAGCTGCGTGAGCGCGGAGCGACGGACATTTTTGTCCCCACCCATGCACAGTATGACCTGGTAAAGCTGGAGGATATCCACCGCATGCTGGACGACGGCCGGCCCGACGTGATCATTCACCTGGCCGCTCTGGCGGGCGGTATCGGCGCCAACCGGGCACGTCCTGCAGATTTCTTTTACATCAACCTGATGATGGGCGTTCAGCTCATGCATGCCGCCTGGGAACGCGGCGTTGAAAAGTTCGTCGCCACAGGCACCATCTGCGCCTATCCCAAGTACACACCCCTTCCCTTCAAGGAAGAGAACCTGTGGAACGGCTACCCCGAAGAGACGAACGCGCCTTACGGCCTGGCAAAAAAGATGCTGCTGGTTCAGGCACAGGCTTACCGCGAGCAGTACGGTTACAACGCCATCTACCTGCTGCCGGTTAACCTGTACGGACCGCGCGACAACTTCGACCTGGAGACCTCGCACGTGATCCCGGCCCTCATCCGCAAGTGCATCGAGGCGAAGGAGAGCGGCTCGCCCCAGGTAGTGCTGTGGGGCGACGGATCCCCGACGCGTGAGTTTCTTTACGTGGAAGATGCGGCTGAGGGCATCGTGCTGGCAGCGGAACGCTATAACGGCAGCGAGCCGGTGAACCTGGGATCGGGCCAGGAGATTCAGATTCGAGACCTGGCGGAGCTGATCGCCTGCCTGACCGGTTATGAAGGCGAACTGGTCTGGGATACCAGCAAACCCAACGGCCAGCCGCGCCGGGCGCTGGACGTATCACGGGCGGAAAAATACTTCGGTTTTCGAGCCCAAACACCTTTTGAAGAAGGACTGCGGCGCACAATCAACTGGTATCTGGAGCACAGAAAGGTTGCACAGCCCTGAGCGCTGGCTGCACATTAACTTATGGCTCAAACGACCTTATCGACTCGACCGTCTCGCCCGGATGAGGATGTCATTATCCTGCGTCCCTCGCGCGGGTGGACAGCACTTAACCTGCGCGACCTGTGGTATTACCGCGAGCTGATCTACTTCCTTACCTGGCGCGATGTGATTGTGCGCTACAAACAGACGGTGCTGGGCGCAGCCTGGGCAGTTCTACAGCCGCTGGTGAACATGGTGGTGCTTTCCGTGATCTTCGGCACCTTCGCCAGACTGCCTACGGATGGGATCCCGCGGCCCATTTTTACCTTTGCTGCGCTCCTCCCCTGGGGTTTGTTCAGCAAAGCGCTGTCCGACGCCGGGCGCTCGATGCTGTCGAACCGCAGCATGATCACCAAAGTCTATTTCCCCCGCCTGATCATTCCCCTCTCTTCGGTGCTGGGCGGCGTGGTCGATTTCGCCATCCAGTTCCTGATCCTGCTGGGGATGATGTTTTACTTCCGCATCGCCCCTACCCCCGCCGTGTGGACCCTGCCGTTCTTTGTGCTGCTGGCGCTGATCACAGCGCTGGGGTTTGGTCTGTGGCTTTCCGCCCTGAACGTACTTTACCGTGACGTCGGGTACATCCTGCCGTTCCTGACACAGCTCTGGATGCTGCTCACGCCGGTTGCCTATTCGGCAGCCAACGTGGTGCCCGAGGAGTGGGCACTTCTGTATGCCCTGAACCCGATGGTTGGCGTGGTGGAAGGTTTTCGATGGGCCCTGTTAGGCACACAGCCTCCCGGTCCGATGCTGATCGTCTCCACCGTGATATCCATCCTGATCCTGATCAGCGGTATGTATTATTTCCGCCGCATGGAGCGCACCTTCGCCGATATGGTCTGACCGATATCCGGCTGCCAGACAGGCAGCCGCTGTCTGGCCCCGGTTTATAAAAATTATGAGTGACATTGCCGTTCGAGTAGAAAACTTAGGAAAACAATACAGAATTGGCGCGCAGGTGGAGCGCTACCGGACGCTGCGCGACAGCATCACTGAGGCCGTGAAATGGCCCCTGAACGCGCTGCGCGGCGGGCTGGGCAGGAGAAGCGAATACTTCTGGGCCCTGGAGGACATCTCATTCGAGGTCAAAAAAGGCCAGGTGATCGGCATCATCGGGCGCAACGGGGCCGGAAAGAGCACGCTGCTCAAAATTCTCTCACGCGTCACCGAGCCCTCCGCCGGCTATGCCGAGATCCACGGGCGAGTTGGCTCGCTGCTCGAAGTGGGTACAGGCTTCCATCCGGAGCTGACCGGGCGCGAAAATATCGCCCTGAACGGAGCCATCCTGGGGATGAAGCGCGCGGAGATCCAGCGCAAATTCGATGAAATCATCGCCTTTTCAGGCGTAGAAAAGTTTATCGACACGCCCGTGAAGCGCTATTCGAGCGGCATGTACCTGCGGCTGGCCTTCGCCGTCGCAGCGCACATGGAGCCCGAGATCCTGGTTGTGGATGAAGTGCTGGCGGTGGGCGACGCCGAATTCCAGCGCAAATGTCTGGGAAAGATGAGCGATGTGGCTCAGGAAGGCCGGACGGTGCTGTTTGTCAGCCATAATATGTCCGCTGTGCTGCGCCTGACCGAGGAGTCGATTGTGCTGGACAAAGGGCACCTGGTCATGCGCGCGCCCTCACCGCAGGCTGTGGACTATTATCTTTCTTCTGGCTTCTCCCAGACGGGTGAACGCTTCTGGCACGCAGATGAGGTTCCGGCAGACGCCCATCCCTTCTGCCCGATTGCCATCCGTGTTTTGAACCCCAGCGGCAGGGTCGTGGACACGGTGCGTTCGGTGGAGCCGGTTACTGTCGAAATCGAATACCGTCTGAATGCACCGGTCACCGGACTGCGGGTGGGGATCTATCTGCTGACCACGCACGGCGAACATATCTTTACTTCATTCGACACCGACGATCAGGGGAATTACGAAGCGTATGGGGTGCGAGCAGCCGGGCATTATACCAGCCGCTGCGTCATCCCGGCCGATTTCCTGAATGAAGGCCGCTATGTGCTGGGGATAAACGCCAGCACCTTCCGGGTGCGGCGGTACTTCCAGGATGAACACGCCCTGGCATTCACGGTGGATCCGGCCGGCGCGCCCGGCATGCAGTGGGGCGAACCTCGTCCGGGCCCGGTGCGCCCGCGCCTGGACTGGAAAATCGAGGAGCTGCCGTCGTGAGCCCGTTCAACAAACGTCTCATCAAGCAGGTCCTGGGAGAGATTCCCTTCGTGGCGGAGGCATACTGGCAGATCTGGCAGCAGGGCCGGCCGCTGAGCAAGAGTTTCTCTCTAAAGCGCCTCGAAAAATCCTTCCCTGTATGGAAGCAGCAGGCAGCAGATGCCCGGCGCAGCGCCTCACAGGGCCGCCGGATCCTGATCTTTTCCACGCTGCGCTACTGGATCGAGCATGCTTCCCTGCTGGGCATGGCGCTGTCGGGTCTGGGCCACGAGGTAACGCTGGCCTACCTGCCTTACGCGAACTGGTCGCGCCCCGCAAACCAGTTTGACCTGCGCCGGCAGAACGCCTACGCGCGCAAGGCGCTGGGGCAGGCAGAGCCACTGCTCCACACCGTCTCGCTCCTGGATGTCAGACCTGTACACGACGGCCTGCCGGCCGAGCTGACAGCCGCCGTGCAGGAAATCTCGCTGCGAGATGCCCAGTACACCCTGCAGGTGGAAGACATCGCCCGCGAAGGGAGCAGCCCTGCAGCGCAGCTTTACCAGCTGCGCGTCGAGCGCAACACCCGGGCAGCACGCGCAGCGCTGGCCCTCATGCAAACCGTGCAGCCCGAAGTGGTCATAACCCCTAACGGAAGCATCCTTGAATTTGGTGTGATCTACAGGGTCGCGCGCCACCTCGGTATCCCCGCCGTCACCTATGAGTTCGGGGAGCAGCGAAGCCGCATCTGGCTGGCGCGGAACGCAGAGGTGATGCGCCAGGAGACCGACGACCTCTGGGAGGCGCGCCGCGACTGCCGGCTGGACGAGGCCCAGTGGGAACAGGTACGTGAACTGTTCGCCTCCCGGCAGCGCGCCAGCCTGTGGGAGAACTTCTCGCGCCGCTGGCAGGGCCTGCCGGCCCAGGGCGGCGAACAGGTGCGGCAGGCTCTGGGCCTGGATGCGCGCCCGGTCGTCCTGCTGGCAGCCAATGTGATCGGCGACAGCCTGACCCTGGGGCGCCAGGTGTTCACTGAGAGCATGACCGAATGGCTGCAGAAAACGGTGGGCTTTTTCGCCGGCCGGCCGGATGTTCAGCTGGTTGTGCGCATTCACCCGGGCGAGCGCTACACAAAAGGCCCGTCGGTCGCCGATGTAGTCAAACAGGCCTACCCGGACCTGCCCGATCATATCCACCTGGTCGCTGCCGGAGATCCGGTGAACACTTACGACCTGGTGGAGATTGCCGACCTGGGTCTGGTGTACACCACCACGGTCGGTATGGAAATGGCGATGAGCGGTGTACCGGTGATCGTCACCGGACAGACACATTACCGCGGCAAGGGTTTCACCCTTGACCCTGCTTCGTGGGATGAATATTTCAGCCTGTTAGAACAGGTGCTGGTTGAACCAGGCCGTTATCGCCCCCAGCGGGAGCAGGTTGAGCAGGCCTGGAACTATGCTTACCGCTTTTTCTTCGAATATCCCTGCCCCTTCCCGTGGCACCTGCTGCATTTCTGGAAAGAGATGGAAGCCTGGCCGCTGGATCAGGTGCTTTCTCCCGCAGGACAGGAAGCGTTTGGGCTGGCATTCCGCTGCCTGGCGGGTGAACCCCGCACATGGGATGAACTCGAACTCAGGGAGGCTGTCTCACATGCAGACGGACATTAAGCAGCAGGTGCGCGAGTTCTACGACCAGGTGGGCTGGCAGAAGGTCAGCGAGGGCGTTTACCAGAACGCGCATTATGAGGACCTGCGGCCGGTTTCACACGAGTACATTCACCGCTGCCATCTGCGCATCCTGCGCCACATCCGGCCTTCGGGGCGTTTTCTGCTGGATGCCGGCTCGGGCCCCATCCAGTATCCGGAATACCTGGAATATTCACGCGGCTACAAGTACCGGGTGTGCGCCGACATTTCCATCGTTGCCCTGCAGGAGGCGCGCGAGCGCATCGGAGAGCACGGGCTGTTTGTCGTCTGCGATGTGGCTAACCTGCCCTTCAAACCCGGCGCTTTTGACAGCGCAGTCTCGCTGCACACCATTCACCATCTGCCCGAGGAGCAGCACGAACAGGCCTACGGCGAGCTGTACCGCGTGCTGAAGGCTGGCGGTACAGCAGCCGTGGTGAACGGCTGGCCGGGCTCACGTTTCATGCGCCTCTTTGAACCCCTGATCCGTTTCAGCATCCGTGTACAGAACATGATGCGTAAAGGACAGGATCCCCAGCCGGTGGC
>Ga0134098_1000186_pt1 | contig 69322 bp, 49 predicted proteins | sample 9_3taG_FD_94456 | JGI IMG/M metagenome (GOLD analysis project Ga0134098, IMG submission 94456) | Switchgrass degrading microbial communities from high solid loading bioreactors in New Hampshire, USA - 9_31_10_142_A3 metaG | ecosystem: Engineered > Bioreactor > Semi-continuous > Anaerobic >... | reverse complement strand
TCCTTTTCAGTAGATTTAACCGAAGGTTTGCGGGAAGGGAACAATGTTATAGCCGTCCGGGTCAACAATTCACTGCAACCGAATTCCCGCTGGTATTCGGGTTCGGGAATTTACCGCAACGTTTGGCTCGATATATATGAAAAGGTTCATTTTGAACAGTGGAGTGTGTTTTGTTTTACCGGACGCATTCATGAAGATCTTAACAAGGCAGTTCTCGAGATCAGTGCAGGAGTAATCAATGAGAGCGACGTACATGTAAATGCCGGGGTAATTCATCGAATTTATGATAACGAAGGCAGGCAGGTCAGTTATTCGGGAGCACCAATATCACTGAAGCCGGGTGCCAGCGGGAAAACACTGGTAACTCCCGTAATTGACAACCCTCATCTTTGGACAGATACCGATCCTTATTTGTATACCCTTGAAAGCACTGTCATCATTAATGGAAATCCTGTTGATTCTGTAACAACAAGAATAGGAATCCGCACCGCCGCCTTTGACTGCGATAAAGGTTTCCTGCTTAACGGCAGACCTGTTAAAATCAAAGGAATGTGCCTGCATCATGACTGTGGTCTGACAGGTGCTGTCGGGTACAGGGAAACATGGGAACGAAGGCTGCTCACTTTAAAGGAGATGGGATGTAATGGTATCAGGTGTGCACATAATCCTCCTGCACCCGAGTTTCTTGACCTCTGTGATGAGCTGGGTTTCCTTGTAATGGATGAGGCATTTGATGAATGGCTCCTTACAAAGAACAAGAATTTAAATTATTACAGTGAAGAACTTGCTTATGGTTCATCCCAGTTTTTCAGCGAGCATGCCGAAGAATATCTTCTTAGCATGCTGCGCCGTGACAGGAACCATCCCTCGGTTATATTATGGAGTATCGGGAATGAGATACCCGAGCAGTCATCGCGTCAGGGAATAGAAATACTGAAATTCCTGCGTGACATATGCCACCGCGAGGATCCAAGCCGCATGGTTACCAGCGCATGTGACAATATTGTCGCCGGAAATACGGGTGTTGCTTACCGCGAGTTTGAAAATGAGCTGGATGTTGTAGGTTATAATTATGTCGGGCGCTGGAGGGAGAGAGCCGAAACGCTGTACGATGAAGACAGAAAGCTTTTCCCTCAGCGCCGTTTCTGTGGATCGGAAAATCCCGCGGCATGGAGCTCATTCCGTGGTGATTACCGTCCTGAAAGGAATTATATTGGTGCAACCATTCACCATGAGTTGTTGTGGCGATATACCGTAAGCCGTGATTTTGTCGCCGGTGATTACCTGTGGACGGGTATTGATTACCTTGGAGAGGCACCGTGGCCAAGCCGGGGCTCTATGAGCGGGCCTATAGATACTGCCGGTTTTCCTAAGGATACATATTACTACTTCAGGAGTATATGGAACAAGAACGAAATAACACTTCATCTTCTGCCTCACTGGAACTGGGAAGGTGAAGAAGGGGTATTCAAGCAGGTGGTGGCATATACCAGCTGTGAAGAGGTGAAGCTTTATATCAATGGCCGGTTTGTCGGAACCAGGGGATACCAGTGCCCGAATTATGGTTGCAGGCAGCACTGGCTTGACTGGAAGAGGTTCTACTGCACAACCCATGATCTGCATCTTGTATGGGATGTTCCATATGAACCGGGTGAATTGAAAGCGGTGGGTTATATTGACGGGAAAGCCGTTGCTGAAACCGTAGTCAGAACAACAGGAAAACCGGTGGCTTTAGAGGCGAAAGCCGACAAACAGGTAATTAAGATTGACGGAGTCTCTCACATTGAGATTTCAGCTGTGGACGAAAACGGATTATTGGTACCTACCGCAGCTCCTGTTGTACGTTGCGAAGTAGAAGGACCTGCCCATTTGGTTGGAATGGATTCAGGAGACCTTTTTGATCACACACTTTACTGCTCACCGGAACGTAAAATGCTGGCCGGAAGGCTTCTGGCAATGATAATGGCCGACGGCAGGGGGAATATAAAGGTAAAGCTGACATCTGAAGGAATGAAGGAAAAAGTTATAAACCTTAAGGCAGAGTAAATTTAAATAAAACCAGGAGGCGGAGTACTGCTCCGCCTTAATTTTAGAATTGGCACTAGTCTGTATCAGACAGTCTGCACAACTGATTATGCGTTGACCTGAACCAGGGGAACTGTTTTTATGGTGAGCTTTTTTTTCCATATCCGGGTTTCGCGCTGGAAGTTTATGCTAAAGTCGGGGGGATTAGCTTGGAAAAGCGTTACAGAATTTTTACACTCACTTGGCCCATATTTATTGAACAATTACTTAGAATAGCTCTGGGAAATGTTAATGTTTTCATGCTGAGCAGGTTTTCAGACGACGCGGTTGCAGCGGTAGGTGTTGCAAACAGGATGATAAGTGTTTTAGTGATGGCGTACGGGATCATAAGTCTTGGAGCAACAGTTACCGTAAGCCAGAGTCTTGGCGCCGGGGATCGTGATAAAGCAATAAAAGCGTCTTCTACTGCGCTGGTCTCAAATTTGGTAATTGGTGTTATTTCCAGCATCATAACCATAATTATTGCTAAACCTTTCTCTCTGATGATGGGGTTGAAAGAAGAATTGTTTGAATATTCACGTACATATGTGCTGATAGTAGGTGGAGGGTCATTTTTACAGGCCCTTATAGCGACCATGTCCGCCATAATGAGAAGTTTCGGTTTTTCCAGTGAACCAATGCTGGTTTCATTTGGGATAAACATACTGAATATCGTGGGTAACTGGCTTGTTATATATCAACCTTTCGGAGTTCCTTCAATGGGAGTTGCCGGAGTGGCGGTAAGCAATATAATATCCCAGCTTTTGGGATTATTATTGCTGACAGCCATGCTTTTCAGCAATAAGGAAATTGCATTCCCTAAAAAATTCATGAGATATTTTGAATGGAATCTGGCAATGGACATACTCAAAATAGGTATTCCGTCTGCAGTTGAATATATTTCATATTCCACGTCTCAACTGATTATAACCGGCTTCATTAATATCCTGGGAAAAGAACCTCTTACAGCAATGGTTTATGTTTCGAATATAAATTCGTTTGTATATGTTGTAAGTCTTTCTCTTGGCCAGGGAACGCAAATACAGGTAGGATATCTCAAAGGTGCCGGCAAATTTGAGGAGGCGAATCAACGTGTGATAAAAAGCCTTCGCCTGGCGATGGGAGTAAATTTCATTATCTCTGTCCTGTTCGCTGTTTTCGGAAAGCAGCTGATTGGGTTGTATACAACTAATGAGGTTATTTTAAACCTCGCTGCAGCAGTACTTATAGCCGATACAATTCTGGAACCGGGAAGAGCCATGAACCATATTATGGGCAGCTCTCTGAAAGGTGTGGGAGATGTCCGTATCCCTGCTATCGCAGGCATTGTATCCATGTGGCTGATAAGTGTGTTCGGTGCTTATATTACAGGAATTGTCGCGGGAGCGGGATTAATTGCAATATGGCTGTTTTTCGCGCTTGATGAATGGGCAAGGGGTATTTTCATGTGGATTAGATGGCGCTCACGTATATGGCAGCGTTAACGCCTATAGGGTAATATAGGGCAGATTGTACCGCTATAAGGCAAGTTTTTTCAGTGAAAATATCCAATAAGATTTTGCTATGAATCTTAAGATTGTGTTATAGCATATTTTTTTTCAGTAATATAAAATATTCATGTGGTTAATTATACTAAAATTTCAGGTTGACTTGAGCTGTTTTTTGGATGTTTTGACATTAATCAAATTCTAACGGATTTATATATAAGGAATTGTTGGCTTAAATATGATATATATGTTCATTTTTTGGGTCGCTAAAATCGTTTGAGGTTTTTTCTGAAATGCTTTATATATCCGTATCCAAAAGGAGGACTTCTTAATGTTAAAACGTTCAGCGTCGAAATATACAAGCAAATCCATCGGTAAACTGCTGTACGAAAACAGGATCTTGCTGCTGATGCTGCTTCCTGCCGTACTCTATACAATTGTTTTCTCATATCTGCCTATGGGAGGAATTGTACTTGCCTTTAAGAATTTCCGTTATGCCGACGGTATTTTCGGAAGCCCATGGGTAGGTCTTACCAATTTCAAGTTCCTTGTAATATCAGGTAAGCTCTGGCCGGTAACCCGAAACACGATATTATACAACCTTGCATTTATAATAGTCGGTATGTTTTTTCAAATATTGTTCGCTATCGTACTCAGTGAAGTCAGAGGTAAAAAGTTTAAAAAAATCGCACAGTCTTCCATGTTTTTCCCTCATTTCATATCATGGGTTGTTGTTGCGGCAATAGTATATAACATCTTTAACTATGAAAAAGGCGTTTTGAACAATATATTGGTTTCTTTGGGAAGTGCGAGAGTAAATATCTATAACAACCCCGATCCGTGGCCTGCTTTATTGATATTCCTGAAAACATGGAAGGGGTTAGGGTATGGTTCTGTAGTTTATTTAGCCGTTATAACAGGTATTGACCAGGAAATGTATGAAGCTGCGGATATTGATGGGGCAAACATATGGCAAAAGATTTTCAGAATAACCATTCCTTCACTTGTCCCAACAATTATGATTATGCTGTTACTTTCGTTGGGCCAAATTTTCAGGGGAGACTTCGGGCTGTTCTATCAGCTTGTGAAGTCCAACCAGAAGCTTCTGCCTTCAACTGACATTATTGATACGTTTGTATTCAGGGCGTTAATGTCGACAGCCGATATTGGTATGGCGTCAGCTACCGGGCTATATCAATCAGTTGTATGCTTTATTACTATATTGATATTCAATGCGATTATAAAGAAAATCCAGCCCGATTATGCGCTTTATTAATTTTGTGGGGGATTTTACCATGAGTAAATTAAGTAAGCGGAATTTTTCCACGGATGTAATTGCTTTTAATATAGTAGGATATGTGCTTCTGTTCCTGGTAAGCGTCATATGTATATTTCCCTTTTATCTGGTTATTGTAGGGTCATTTACCGACGAAGCCACGATAATAAGTAAAGGATTCAATCTTTATATCCCGAAATTTTCACTTGAGGGTTACAAACTGTGCCTTAAAAATCCTGAGACAATATTGGCAGCTTACAGAAATACAATATTCGTAACGATAATCGGTACTTTTCTTTCAGTTATCATGGCTACAATGACGGGATACGTACTGCAGCGTAAGGACTTTCCGTGGAGAAACGGTTTTTCATTCTTTTTCTTCTTTACGACACTGTTTAATGGGGGCCTGGTTCCATACTATATACTCTGTGTAAGATACCTTGGTTTTAAAAACAATATGGTAGCTTTGGTTCTTCCAAGTATATTTTCGGTATGGAACATGATTATTGCCAAGTCGTTCATACGCGATATACCGGACGCCATAACGGAATCCGCAAAAATAGACGGTGCTAATGATTTCCTGATTTATATAAGGCTGATTATGCCTTTGTCAATACCTTTGATAGCAACATTAGGGTTATTCAGTGCATTGGGATTCTGGAATGACTGGTATAGTTGCATGCTTTTTATCGATGATGAATCTAAATTCACTCTTCAGTATTATCTGCAACGTATGCTGGGCAGCGTTGATGCCTTGAGAAAACTTGCCGATAAAGCGGGCGTCCCCGTGCCCCAGCTTCCGATGGAATCTATGAAAATGGCTATGACTGTTATATCAATAGGTCCTATCATCCTGGTTTATCCTTTCGTACAGCGTTATTTCGTAAAAGGTTTAACAATTGGTGCGGTAAAAGGATAATAATGTGTTATTAAAGCGGCATGGCCGCTCTAAATAATAATTTATAGTCAAAGGAGGACTTTGTATTATGAGAAGTAAAAGGGTATTGGCATTATTGATTGCAATGATTATGTTAATCTCGGTTGCATTAACTGCGTGCGGAAAGACAAACAATGCAACTCCAACCCAATCTTCAGAATCCAATGGGGGAACAGGCAGCAAGGAAGGACTTGCAGCACTTTATCCTGAGGTTGATTTTTCAAAGCGCGTAACCATTAATGTTTACCAGCTGGGTGCAGCGCCAAAAGACAAAGACAGGGTTGTAGCTGAAATAAATAAGATTATTGAGCCGGAGATAAATACAACATTAAAACTCAATTTTATTGACTGGGCCGATATTTCTACCAAGTACAGCCTTATTCTCGCCGGTGGCGAAGATGTTGACTTGGTTTTCACAGCACCGTGGAACTATTATTACCAGGAAGCCGCCAAGGGTGCTTTCCTTGAAATCACCGACGAATTTTTAAGCAGGGCTATGCCTCAGACCAAGCAGACCCAGCACCCGGAATCCTGGGATTCGGTCAAAATCAACGGTAAAATTTTCGGTGTGCCAAAGAACGTTATAAGTCCGGAACACAAGTTCGTAGCTATCCGTGAAGATTTGAGGGAAAAATACAACATTCCCGAACTGAAAAGCTGGAATGATTATGAGAATTATCTCGTTACAATAGCCAAGAATGAAACCCCGGTATCCGGTATCTTCGGTATTGCTGCATCAGCCAACAATGCTGAGTTAAGACGTGTATGGGGGCAGCAGTATGACATTTTTGACGGTCAGAATGCAAATATAGGTCCGTTTGCATATCTCTGGAACAACGGAGCCCTCCCCGATGATGATTTCTTTGTGTACTGGGATTCACCATATATCCGTGAATTCTGTAAGAGGATGAAATACCTGGCTGAAAACGGTGCATGGTCACAGGACGCTCTTTCAAATACCGTATCAGACGATGATGCATTTGCTAACGGAACAGGTGCCAGCATTGCATGGAACGGTACAGTATATACCTATGGTAAACTGGCAGAAAAGAATATACCCGGTGCAAAGGTATCGTACTGGGATCTGACTCCGAACAGCAGGGTCAATGCTGAGAATTACAGCAATGCCATAATGGCAATAGCAACGGCGTCCAAATACCAGGATCGCGCCGGTGTGCTCCTTGACATCATGAAGAACTATACTCCTGTTTATCGTCTGTATGTTGGCGGAATTGAAGGAGAACATTACACAGCTACCAAAGACGGTAAAAGGGCATTGGGACCAAAGGCTGACGACTATCCTTGGGATAACTGCGGTTGGGGTATCCGCCGTAACGATCTCCTTGAACAGGCCGACAGAGATCCTCGTGAAGTAGCACTGGACGCCACTTTTGTAGACAGAATGGTATTGCCTCCGACAAATGGTTTTTCATTCGACCAGGAGCCTGTTAAGAACGAAATGGCAGCTATTGAATCAATAATCAATGAATACCAGGCAGTTCTTGAACTCGGTATGGTTGATGATGTTGACGCCACAATTGATGAGATGGTAAGCCGCATGTATCAGGCCGGTCTGGAAAAGGTTAAGGAAGAATTCTTGAATCAGTATCATGCATGGCTTGCAACTAGATAAAATGACATAACGGGCATTGTAATTCGGCTTCCCTTGTACGGGAAGCCGATAATTTATGTAAAGATAAATCAATAAGCATGGGTGCAGGGAAAAGATATAAAAAATTCTGAACCTGCACATAAATGATTCAAATTAAGAAGGGTTGACAAAATATCAGAATGTTGTTTACTGGGAGATTATGTAAACGTTAGACCGGTATTTGGTAAGCAGATACGATAAAACAAAAGGGGGATTCATATGCATGGCAGGTTCAAGGTGGTAAGGCTACCAAATGATGAAAACTTCTATTACTGGGAGGTGTTCCCGAATACCTGGAATATTCAATATGGCAATGCATTGTATTGTTTTATGCTGATTGGGAACGAGAAGGCATTATTGATTGATACTACATATGGCCGCGGAGATTTTCCGAACATTATAGACAGGCTTACCGATAAACCCGTTATTGTGGCAAACACCCATGGACATTATGATCATACGGGAGGCAATCCCTGGTTCCCAAAAGCTTATATGCATCCTGAATCAGTCAAGGACTGCAGAAGAAGTTTTGAGCCTGTTGATCCTGAATTCTGGGCCAACATGCCTTATCCCGATTATGAAATAGAAACTATAGAGGAAGGATATGTTTTTGATTTAGGCGGAAGAAAAGTTGAATGTATACACACGCCTGCGCATCATCCGGGAAGCCTGGCATTCCTTGACCACGGGCAAAGGCTTTTGTTTTCGGGTGATGAGTTTGACTCAGGCCAGGCCAATCTTCACAATCTCGATTCAGTGGAAGCATTTCTGAAAAATATGATTAAGTTGAAAGCCCGGGAAAATGAATATGACTTTGTCATGCCTTCACATAACGGAGCTCCGATTACAAAGAGGTACGTGGATGATTTTATAGTGAATGCGAAGGATATTCTTGCAGGCAAACCGCATCATGCAATACTCGATGATGCTCCCGGATACAGCCTTACCAATAGCCCATGGAAAAGGACCCGTTTGAGAAGCCGGGTTGGGCAAGCTTCAATAGTATACAATGATCCCAATGCATAGTCTGACTGCCCTGCGTGTTCCGGTTAAATAACAAACAGTAGAAGGAGTAAAAGAATGAGGAGAGTTTTCAGGATATCTTTGGCCATTATGTTATCTGTATTTACAGGTTTACTGGTATTTTACCTTATTCAGCAAAACAGGTATACAGGTGCTTTTGCGAATGGAGCCGATATCAGCTGGGTATTGGGAATGGAACAGGAAGGTATTACCTGGAAGGACAAAAATGGTGTAACAAGAGACATATTTGATATCCTGAAGAACGATTACAATATTAATGCAGTAAGGATAAGATCCTGGGTTAATCCCTCGGACGATCCTTCAAACGGGCTGATGGATCAGGAGCATACAATCGCCTTGGCAAAACGGGCGAAAAAGGCAGGATTGCGGGTTATGGTTGATCTGCATTACAGCGACACATGGGCAGATCCCGGAAAACAATACACGCCCTCAGCCTGGGCGGATATGGATATAGACGAATTGTGCGACCGGGTTTATACTTATACCCGAAATTTCATGCAGGAAATAGTAAAACAGGGAATAACTCCCGAATGGATCCAGATTGGTAATGAAATAAACAAGGGCATGCTATGGCCTCTCGGAAGAATGCCTGAAAACCATGTTAATTTAGCCCGGCTTATAACTGCGGGCCATGATGCTGTAAAGAGTGTCAGCAAAAAGACAAAAACCATAGTGCATTTGTCAGATGGTTATGATATAGTGGCATACCGTTCTTTTTTTGATACTCTTACCGGTAATAACGCCCGTTTTGATTTGATAGGAATGTCACTTTATCCTTCCGAATCCGACTGGCAATCAAAAAACGAATTGTGTTATAAAAACATGCTGGACATGAAATCACGATATGAAAAAGACGTTATTATTTGTGAAATAGGTATGCATTATACTTCAGGGAAAACTGCCAGGAATTTTATCGCCGATTTGGTGAGCAAATCAAAATCTGCCGGCGGATTGGGAGTATTCTACTGGGAACCCCAGTGTATTTACAGCTGGAATACGTATGATAAAGGGGCGTGGAATAACGACGGAACACCGACAGAAGCGTTGGAAGGTTTTATAGAAAATGCTGTTTCAAAAGACATTGGGAATTAGTTAAAATGAAAATATGTTTATTGGGTATCAAGGAGGTGCTAAGATGAATCAGTTGTGTTTCCATGATAAAAAAACAGTAAATGCTGCTAATAGTAAGGATAACCGAAAACAGTTTACAATCATCAGGACATTGCTTGATATGGAATGGCCGGAATAGTTATAATAACTTTTGTTCCTACCCCGGGTTTACTTTTGATTTTAATGGCTTTCTTAATACCAAAATAAAGGCGCAGTCTCATTTCGATATTGCGAAGCCCGTAATTTTTCGTACAGTTTGATTCGCTGTACGATCTCATTATTTTATCAATTTGTGCCTGACCCATTCCGATACCGTCATCCTCAACAACTAGCACGATTATGTCTTTGTTAAGCCTTCCCCTGATTTTAATTGTACCGCATTTGTTCTCTTTCTCAAGAATTCCATGCAGAATTGAGTTTTCAACTATCGGTTGTAATGTTATTTTTGGTATTGAATATTCTTCGATACCCTCAACATCAATGACATAGGAAAAATTGTTCCGGAAACGTGCAGATTGGATGAATAAATAGTTTTTAACAAGTTCCAGCTCATTGGATACAGAAGTAATATCATTTCCATGGTTAAGGCTTAACCTGTAGAACTGGGCCAGGGAGCAGGTCATAGCCTGGATTTCTTTTGGTTTGCTTTTATACGCCATCCAGCCCAACATCTCAAGAGTATTATACAGGAAGTGGGGATTTATTTGCGACTGCAGGGCCTTTAATTCAGCGCTCTTTAATTCCTGACCAAGCATATATTGCTTTTTCATCAGTTCATTAATTTTTTCAATCATGAAATTAAAATTGTCAACAAGTATACCTATTTCGTCATGATGCCGGGTGTGTATTTTTACATCCAAATTTCCTTCCTGGACAAGTTTCATTTTGTCAACAAGCTGTTTTATGCGTTGTGTTATGGATGTCATAATTGGCATAATGGTAATAATGGTCAACAAAAAAAGCAATGACAAAGCGATAATGTAATTTGTCTGTATCAGACGGATTTCCTTTGCCAGCTCTTGTTCCGGAAGTACGGTTACCAATATGAGATCGGTGTTATTAAGATAGCTTGCACATGTCCATATATTTTCCCGGCTTATAACTTGCCTTACCATATTGTTTTCCGAAAGCAATGCAGTTTCCAGGTTTTCTTTATCAAGTTGTAATGTTTCCAGCAGTTCATACTCTGATGCTGCGACAAGGTTGTCATTCAGCATTATATAAGACAGGCAGCCTGAAGTTATATTAGCTCTCGATAGAATTTGGTTTAGCTCATTAACCGATATATCAATACGCACCGCTCCAATAAAATGGTTTAACTGGTTAAGGTCCCTGATTGGTCTTACTATTGACAAGGCATTATTATTTTCTACATAGGCGGGGGGATTATATGTTAACCAGCCCCAGCCGCGGAAAGTATTTTTATACCATAGAGTATCCCTGGATGCATCCAGGTTGTATATTATCTTATTATCATTTGAATATATAAAGCTTCCGGATACATATAGGCGCAAATTATCAAAAAGATTATTCCTGCTTCGGAATTGCTCAATATATGTTTTTATAACCGACATGTCCGACAGTTGCATGCTTATCGGATAAGTGGCGGGATCTTTGGTCAGTATTTCGTTCAGCTGTGAATCCAAAGCTATTATATGGCTTGCCATAAAAATTTGCTCCAGCCTGTAATCCAAAAATGATTTAACCTGGTTATAGCTTTGAGTTGCCTTGAAAAGCTGGGATTCGATGAGATTTTTTGTAATATTGTGGTATATTAAAAATGACAGGATAATAACCGGAATAGCTGATATTGTCAATAGGAGCAGTATTTTTCTCCTGATTTTCATGCTTAATTACGTACACTCCTTATAAAGATTTTTACATTACCCTATGTTTGTTCCTGTAATCCTGCGGCGTAGCTCCGGTAATCTTTTTAAAGGACTTGATAAAGTAATTGCTGCTGGAAAAACCTGAAGCTGCAGCAATTTCATTTATATGCATATCTGTTGCTTCCAGCAAGAGTTTTGCCCTGCGAATACGGACGTCAAGAATGTAATTATTGATGGTTTGCCCAGTTTCATCCTTAAACAGGGAACATAAATAGGTTACCGAAAGATTCACATGTTTCGCCAATTCTTCCAGGGACAAGGGTTTGGAAAGGTTATTATATATATATCTCTGAACTTTCCATACAATGGGTGAATGCTTCTCGTCAGCCTGTGAACATTCAAACATACTGATTATTTCAAGGACAAAATTCTTAAGTGAATCCAAATTTTTCAGGGATGATACTTCTTTCCATAGCTTGGTTTCATTGGCATGAATTGCATGTTTTTTTACATTTACTTCTTTTAACCGGCTCAAAAGAAAATATAACTCGGTACACATTCTGTATCCCCAATATTTTATCATTTCAACAGGGGTGCCAGGATTGCTTCGTATCCTTTCAAACTGGTATTCAACCCATTCTTTTGCCTTGGATGGCGGGTTGCAATACAATAATTGGGCTATCTCATTGACAGGGTCAAACTCGCCGACAAGCGATGAGGTTTTTTCTTCAAAAGTAAAAAAGTGTCTTTCCGGATAAAAGAATCTAAGTTTTATCAGATTGGCGGCATCAAGATAAGAGTCCCTTAATTCAACAGGATTTCTGACGGGTTTTCCTACAGTCAGGTAATCCAATTCGTTATTGTACTTATTCAGTATACCTCTGGAAAATGTATTTAAAAAGTAATTGTTTTTAGCAGGAATGGCAGCATGTATAACCAATCCGGTTTCTGTACATCCGATGGCAACGCTTATTCCCAGTACCCTGGCAAGTTTGCTTATTTCAACAAAGTCATTGCCTGTATTACCAAGTTTTAAAAGCATGGTGTGATAAAAGTAATTGTCACTGTACGGCATGCCGTAGTTTATCCACATATCAATGAGTTTTTTATTATCCGCATTCTCATTGATAATATATAAAGCCAGTTCGTTACTTTTATAGTTGAAGTAACAATGCTTTTTTGTTGTATTGTCCTTGACGTAATTAACGCTTTTTTCCAAAACTCTGACAAGCTCATCTATTATTATGGGTTTATTGATAAATTCCATGGCGGATACCTGTATGGCAGATTTATAATAAGAAATGTCAGAATAGCCGCTTATAAAAATGAAGGCGCAGTCTGGCAGGAAATTTCTGATACTCTTTGCCATAACGGCACCATCCATTTTTGGCATGTACATATCAGTAAGAACAATATCAGGAGCATGTTTTTTAGCCAGTTCAAGGCCTTTTTTGCCGTCATCGGCAGTCAATACCTCGCTGATTCCAAGTGACTCCCAATTAATTGATTTCAATATTCCTTCCATGGTATAGAATTCGTCTTCCACCAGCAAAAGTTTCATTGTCACGCACCGCATTAATAATTCTTAACATCTGAATATCAACGCAAATGGGTATTAATCGGAATTTATGCAAACTTTCAATTTTAATTATATCATCAAAATGGATATTGAGCAAATTGGCAATTTTCATGGATGTATAAGAACACTATAACAGCAGTTTTAACAAAAATGCTTATTAAGTAATTCGGCAATTATTATTCATTAGTTTAGCGTAATTTTGATATAAGTGAAAGGATCGGAACCTTTTTAATTTAAAAGAACAGTAATAAATTGCTATGAATCCTAAGATTGAATGATGGCAAATTTATTTTTAATTTTATAGAATTAAATATGGAAGCCAAAGATAATGACGCTTATTAGAGAAAGGATACTTTTGGGGAGCAAAAGTTTGTTTGATTTTCGGTGAGTTAATCAGGGGGGCTTGTTGAGAGTTCGCATATTATAACCGATTGGCCCTGATATAACTTGTTCCTGCAAAACAGCCCACGGTTTTTTTAACATTTATTCAGCAGTAATGGCAAGTTGTGACCGGTTAATATATAAAGCTGCATAATACTTAGTTTCGTGTTTTGCGTCCATTAATGAAATAAAGGTAAGAGAAAAAGAATAGATTTTTAATGGTTTGATTTTATTGATTTTGTTCGGTGCGAAGCTTATATTTGCATTAGAAAGGTCAATCCGAGCGTTTCTCCGAATCAACGGGTGTTTATGATACTGTTGGGAATGATTCCAAAAATGGTGTCGTCAGCTGCGGATTTTATGGAAGAACTACTGCCATCAAGGTAACATAGACAGTGTTTTTCAATTTTATAGCGGTGCATTGTTAATTGATGGCTCCGGGAAGTATATGGATGAAAACGGTACTTCTGTTGATTTACATCTTGGGTGTTTTATACAACGTATTCCGGGACGTAATCACAGTATATTGGTAAATGCGGATGTAAAATGGCCGGCCGTTTTTCCGTGCCTGGGAAAAGGTTTGTATGATGCTCTAAGCCATCGAAGTTCAGGCTCAGCAGCGGGGTATAAAATCAATCGCTGCAAAGGAGACGGGAGAATAAATGGGTTACGCTGTTTAATATCAAAAGCTTTAAGGAGGAAAGAACCATGATATGCAAATACGAAAGCAATGATAGGGAGCAATTATTCTCTCTGGACTGGCAGTTTCATTTCGGGGATTTGGCTTATGAGGACGCCTGTCGGGGAGTAGGAGAATGGAGACAGGTGGACTTGCCCCATGACTGGTGCATGGATTATCCGGCCACCGGGGAAGATCCGCTTACAAAAGCGATGAACTGGCGTTTCGGTGTGGGCATGTACAGGAAAGAGTTTATACTGGCCGAGAATTTTAAGAATAAATCCATAACATTGCATTTTGAAGGTGCATATCAAGACAGCTCTGTCTGGCTTAATGGTCATTTTCTGGGAAAGCATTTCTACGGGTATACTCCGTTTGAATACGATATCACACCGTACGTTGAATTCGGAAAACCCAATTTGGTAATTGTACGTGTTGACAATTCAGAGCAGCCTAACAGCCGCTGGTATTCAGGCAGTGGTATTACACGCGATGCATGGTTGAGAGTTACCGATAAAGTTCATGTTGCTTCTTTTGGTACATATATTACCACCGACAGTATTGAAAACGGAGTGGCTCAGTTGACCATCCGTACCGAGATAGACAACGATGGAGATGAAGATGCAAAGGTCAGGCTGATTTCAAAGGTATGTGACCAGGATGGAAAACTCTGGGCCCAGGTGGAAGATGAAATATTAATCGGTGCGGCATGCAAGGGAGTTACAATTAAGCAGAATGTCACGATAAAGAATCCTGTTTTATGGAGCGCCGGCACACCATATATGTATGACATTGTCAGCATTATCGTGAAAAACGGTACTGTCGTGGATACTTATAAAACTCCCTTTGGTATTCGTACCATAAGGTTTGATCCCGAAAAAGGATTTATTATCAATAATTTACGTGAAAAGATTAACGGCATGGCCATACATAATGACGCAGGTGCGCTGGGTGCCGCAGTTCCGGTAAAGGTATGGGAGCGCAGGTTGAGAAAGCTGAAGGAATGCGGTGTTAACGGTATCCGTACCGCACATAACCCATGTGATCCTCAACTGATGGACTTGATGGATCGAATGGGTTTTTATGTGCTGGATGAATTTTTTGATGAATGGACACACGTGAAGAACAGCAAAGCCCGGGGCCAATTGGGGATTGTCAGTCATGGCTATGCCGAAAGATTTGAAGAGTTGCATGCGGCTGATGTAGAGATCATTATGAAAAGGGACAGAAATCATCCATGCGTTATAGCATGGTCTGCAGGAAACGAAGTAGAGGAAGTATACGATGTTAACGGTTATGAACTAATGAGACACCTGAGAGAAATGTGCCACCGTATTGATCCCACCCGTCCGGTTACACAGGGCACAAATATGCTTGCATTGAACAGTGAATATACCTATGAAGCTTTCCTTGCTGAACAGGACTTAAAGGGATTAAACTGGATTAACCTTTGGAAAGACCGGGCAGAGTTATTCCATGAACCGGACAAAGTAAAGCATCCGGACTGGGCCATGCTTGTTACCGAAACGGGAGTGCTTCACGGTTCCCGCGGCAAATACCGGTTCGTTAAACGCAGAAGCGGAAATGGAGGTCCGTGGCATTTACCATATTATTCAGCGCCTGTTGAAACGGCAAAATATATTCGCTTTATTGAAACAAGAGATTACATAGCCGGAGCATATTACTGGACCGGAGTAGATTACATGGGAGAAGCAACATATCCAAGACGAGGTTCCGAAGGTGCAATAGTGGATATGGCAGGCTTCATCACCGATGCGTTCTATTTCTATAAGAGCATCTGGAAAAGAAATGAACCAACAGTACATATATTCCCCCACTGGAACCTGGATGTTGAGCCCGGTACCATCGTCCCTGTCCTTTGTTATACTTCATGTGCCAGTGTCGAGCTGTTCCTTAACGGTAAAAGCTATGGCGAAAAAGCATATTTATACCCGGCCAGGGGAATAGATTACTGGCCAAACTTTGATTTATCAAAACCATTCCCCAATACCGACGACCTTTTCCTTGCATGGGATGTACCTTATGAACCCGGTGTTCTGGAGGCGGTTGGTTATGACCGTGAAGGAAATGAGATTGCAAGTCATACTGTCAGAACCGTGGGTGTACCTGCAGCAATTTGTGCAAAGGCAGACACAAAGACGTTAAAGGCTGACAAGCGGGATGTAGCACATATTGAGATTTCGTTGCTTGACAAGGATGGGAATTTGTCAATCCTGGCAGAAGATGAACTGACAGTTACGGTAACCGGAGCAGGAAAGCTTTTGGCTATGGATAACGGCAACCCGCTGGATCATACATTGGGAAGAAGTAATAAACGCCGTACCTATTATGGCCTGCTGTGTGCCTACATTCAGGCTGCTGATTATCCGGGCAGGGTGAATATAACGATAGAAGGAAATGGTCTGGAGAAAGCGGAATTAACCATAGACGTCGTTGAATGTTGATATATAAGCGTTGAACTTACATGAAAACCTTATTTGAATGCCGGTAAAATCAATATGGTATTGTAAAAAGTATTCGGCACATAAAACCCTGTCCCCTTGTGAGGACAGGGTTTATTTAAAATTTGGCAGGTTTGACTGCTGTTATTATTAAGAACCCCATGCTGTACGAAGAACTACCAATTTATTGGTTAAAATCATTGGATATAGAAAAACCAAATGAAACCAGCAATATTATTATTCCTGAAGACGGGCTTATGATTGAACCCGGGAGGCTGTATCCGGGAAGAACGTTGAAGTATACGAATAACGAAGGGTATGTTATATTATAAACATAAATATACACTGACTGTATTTTAACGTTTAGAGGTTTGTATGGATAGCTTGATCGAAAGAAACAGCCCGGATAAACTGAAAATATGCCGATATATCCCGTACGTAATAATAACGGTGCTTATTCCGCTGGCAAAACTTCGTATCCGGGTCTTTCACAATGAAGAGATGAGGAAGGTATTGCTGAACACCCAATGGTTTGACGATTATTATTGCCTGATTAAAGCACTCCTGCTTTATCTTTCGGCCATTTTGCTGTTCATTGTGTTCCTGTTCCAAAAGGATAAGGACAAAAGGTTTCCGAATATACTGTATCTTCTTGTTCCTTATTGTGTTTGCCTGCTGCTGTCAATATGTTTTTCAGATTATAAGATTACAGCATTGTTCGGTATTGTAGACATGTATGAAGGAGGTCTTACGCAGCTGTGCTATTGCTGCATCCTTCTTTTCTCATATTACCTGGTCCCCGGTATCGAAAAGATGGTTGTAATACTGAAAATGACACTGGTTGCAGCTGTTTTGGTTTCAATTCCGGGTGTTCTGGAATTTACAGGAGTTATTTCGATGGAAGAACCCTATGCCATATCGTCTGCGATAGGGAACACAAACTACGTAGGTACTTATGGAGCTGTTTTACTGACGCTTGCCATGATGCTGGTAATCATTGAAACGAATCATGCAAGGAAAATTGCCTGCCTGTTATTGTTTTATGGTGCGGCATTCTTTTTAACCGCCGGTTCTATGTCCAGGGCGGGTTACCTTGCCATTGTTGTTACATTTCCTGTATTTTGTGTTCTGCTGTGGAGAATATCTAAAAAGCAGGTTAAATGGGTTATTGCTTTTATTCTGTACGGACTTTGCATATTTTTACTGATGAATTCATACAGCAACGGGGTGTTATCGGATGAAATAAAGAGCATGAATCCGTTTAAACCCGATAGTAATCCCGATAAACTCATTTTTAAGGATATAAAACTTAATGGCACGTCGGCTTCCATAGAAACAAACCGCTGGTTTATCAGGCTGGAAAACAATGGCGGCGGATTCATGTTTTATAATGAAAAATCCGAAGAGATTCCATTCCAAATGAACGATGATGTCATTAAATTTTTAAATGACCCCTATTCCGATATTACCGGGTATGTAGTTGAAAAGCCTGAAGTTTCATGGATTATGCTTAAAACAGAAGGAAAGGACATAGAGTTTGCGCTGATAGACCGAAAGATGAAGGTTGTAGGATATAATGGACAAGTTACAGATATTTCTCCGGTGGAATCGTTCGGTTTTAAAGGCAGGGAATCCTTTGCATCGGGCAGGGGATATATATGGTCGAGAGCCATACCCCTGTTGAAAAAAGCAATTTTTATCGGTTATGGTCCCGATACATTTACATTCATTTTTCCTCAGAATGATATTGTCGGAAAGCTGAACTATGGAGCCGTCTGGGTTATTATAGGCAAGCCGCATAACTGGTATTTGCAGATAGCCCTCGGATCCGGAGTTCTTTCCTTAATCTGCATTATGATTATAATTATTTGGTTTATCATCAGAACCTTTTTCAATGTAGGAAGATATTGTAAAAAAACAGAAACAGCATTAACCGGCGGCTTCCGTGAAGAAGCACAACGAAAACAAATTGTTGCACTGGGAATCCTGATGTCCGTTATTGCGTACTGTACGGCGGGATTGTTTAACGACAGCACTGTTGCGGTTTCGCCGCTTTTCTGGATGCTGTTGGGTTTTGGAATCCGGAATACCGCCGGAAGAGAGGAAATGGATTTTAGCGGCAATTCCTCTGAGTTACGCTGAGGAAGGGATTTCAAGTGCCTTTTTTCATGAGAAATTGCTTTGGAATAACTTTATCCAGGATTACAGTAAAAAGCCCATTTATGTTAATAATGCGATACTACGGTGCAATGGATGGTTTGATCAGGCATCTTCCAGGCGTAACTGTACTTGAATATGGTACAATAAATTGAAAAATCAACAGTAATTTCTAATAGAATATTTTCTTGTTGGTTCGTTTAATTCTTCATAATTTTTGTTTCATCTGCAGATGGCGGTTTATGATGAGGTTAAACAGGGTAAAAATCTTAAGCGTGTACAAAATACGTGCTTTGTTGCTAAAAGAGGCCAAAACGCCCGAAGCAGGACACCCAGGCGGATATTGCAAATATAACCGCTGAACAGTAACGTAAAATAATTGCCGGAAAAAATTATACAATAGAATTATTAATGTTATTCAATAACGAAATTAATATGAAATTAATAGGTTTTTACCGTGCGGTTGATTTATCACACAATGAACTGAATTTCATACATTAAGAATGGTTCAATTTCAAAAAGGAAACTTCTTGGATGAGAATATGAAATTGCCGGTGTGTCAACCTATTAATGCATAACGGCAGATTGATTGCAACGGGCAAATCTTTCAAATGAATAACCGGGAGGAAAGGTATGAAAAATATAATTGATTATGCAGCCGAAGAAAGCAGCGATTTTCAACAGAGAAAGTTTAATGCAGTTGACAGCCTTGTCCTGTCACAATTTGCATATATACATTTTGACGGCTTTGTACCCGGTTTATCAGATATGGCCGGACCGGTCAGTATAGCGGAACTGGCGCAAAGAGAAAACCTTGATTCGTTGTTTCATGACGTAAGAGACAGCGACAGCAACCGGAAGCTTTTTCATGCCATGGCAAACAGTCCGAGATTTCGTGATACCAAAATGACTTTTTATGTAAATAATATAGATTTCACATCCGAGAAGCAATTTTCGGCTGTCACATATCTGTTGGATGATGGAACTGCATACATTGCTTACCGCGGAACCGACGCGACCTTTGTCGGATGGAAGGAAGACTTCAACATGGGTTTTATCAGCCCGGTTCCGTCGCAGGAAGAAGGAGTAAAGTACCTTAATACTGTGGCAGAACTGATTTCAGGCGATTTAAAAGTCGGTGGCCATTCAAAGGGGGGAAACATAGCAGTTTACTCCTCGGTAAAATGCAATAAACCTGTTCGGAACAGGATTACCCATGTTTTCAACCATGACGGCCCGGGATTCACCGGGGAATTTTTTCAGTGCAGCGAATACCTGGACATGAAGGATCGGATAAATAAAACTTTGCCCCAGTCATCGGTAATAGGAATGCTTTTGCATAACCAGGAAAACTACTCTGTAGTAAAAAGCAACCGGTTCTGGATCATGCAGCACGATCCTTTTTCGTGGCTTGTTGACGACAGTGATTTTTGTTATGTCCAAACGGTAAGAAACAGTGCGATGTTCATGAACTCAACGCTGAATAAATGGATTGGCTCATTGGACAACAACAAACGCGAGTTGTTCGTTGATACTCTTTACCAGGTTATCAGGGCAACAGGTGCCATAACAATTTATGACCTGACCGGCGACCGGCAGAAAAAAGCTGTTGCCGTGCTTAAAGCAATTAAGGATATAGATGATGATACCAGGATTTTTGTGTTAAAGACCATTGGTTCTCTTTTTACTTTTGCAGCAAAAAATTTACGTGATATCCATCTGTGGAATTAACATTCCGGCCGGCAATAAAGGGATTAAACCCGGCAACAATGCACAGGGCGCTTATCGTAAATTTGAGGTATGAATGTTATGTACCAGGATATAACAGGAAGACATGAAACCAGTAAAAAATAAATTGCCTGCAATATTGAAATCAAACCGCTGCTGCAGAAACCAGGAAATCTGCTGCAGCGGTTTTTTCCGTGGTTACATAGCATATTGGATCTGCTGTTTCTTTCATTCATTTGTTATCGGTTCTTTGCCTGGGAAGCCAGCTTTTCCTCTTCCTCCCGGATTAGTTTTTTATCTATTCTTTCAAACAGGATTTCCACCGGATTAAGCGAAAGGCCTGCATTAATTTCGGTATGCTGCCACACTGCACTTTCCATCTTCAGCATCTTTCTGACCTTTGCCGACGAAAAGGGCAGAAATGGTTCAAGGAGCAGTGAAAGATTGGCAATTATCTGGACGCAGGTATTCAAGGTTTCCCTGCATTTTTCAATATTGCTCTTTATGGTGATCCATGGCTGCTCATCATCGAAGTATTTGTTTGCTGTTCTGACAAATGCAAATATTTTGTCCAATGCTTCCCTGAATTCACCCTTCTCAATAAGTGCTCCGGTATCAGTGAAAAGCCCTTTCAGCCCCTGTGTGATATCCGGGTTGCATTCTGCTTCGGGCACGTTGTTTTCGAAATATTTCTGAATAAACACCAGGCTGCGGTTCACAAAATTTCCGTATGCGCCTAAAAGCTCTCCGTTGTGGCTGTTGATGAATTCTCTCCATGTAAAGTCGGTATCCCTTTTTTCGGGGCCGTTGCTGATCAAAAAATAACGTATCGAATCAGGATTGTACCGTTCGATAATATCCTTCACCCATACCGCCCAGTTTCCGCTGGTGGAAATTTTCCTGCCTTCAAGGGTCAGATACTCACTGGATATTATTTCATCGGGAAGTTTCAGCCTTATATCGGTCCGGCCTAAAAGCAGTGAAGGCAGGATTACCGTATGAAAAGGTATGTTGTCCTTGCCGTGCACATAATACTGCCTTGAACTGTTCCAGAATTCAACGAAATCAATACCCTGCCTGAGGCATAACGTATGGCAGTCAGAAAGATATCCAAGGACATTCTCAGCCCAGATATAAATTTTTTTGCCTTCAAATCCGTCCTTCGGAACGTCAATTCCCCAGTCCAGGTCACGGGTCAGGCTTCTGTCGCGCAGTCCGTCATAAATATACCGCTTTGACATCTCATAGGCATTTTTTCTCCAGTCGCTGTGGCTCAGTATATATTTTTCAAGTTCTTCTTTCATGCGGGTCAAAGACAGGTAAAGATGGTTTGCAGGGCGAAATTCAGGCGTTTCTCCGCAAATGCTGCATTCTGCATTAAGCAGGTTTTCGGGTTCCAGTACGCTTCCGCATGCTTCGCACTGGTCACCCCTGGCAGGCTTGCCGCAATGAGGGCATAAACCCTTTACGAAGCGATCGGGCAGGAACTGCCCGCATTTTCCGCAGTATGCCTGCGGTGTGCTTTTCTCATAGACATATCCTCCGTCGTATAATTTCCTGTGAAAATCTTTGACGAATTCTTTGTGTTCACTGCTCGAGGTTTTGCCGTAAAGATCATAGGAAAATCCAAGACGGTTGAAACACTCGGTAAATTCGTTATGATAGAAGTCGCTTATTTCCCCCGGCGTTTTGTTCTCCTGCCGGGCCCGGATGGCAACAGGAGTGCCATGGCAGTCACTGCCCGATACAAAGAAAACCCTGTCGCCTTTTGCCCTGAAATACCTTGCAAGGATATCACCCGGCAATAATGCGGCTATATGGCCGATATGCAGGGAGCCGTTTGCATAAGGCCATGCATTTCCTATCAGTACATTCATGTATACACCCCATTTCAAAATAATATATGAAAAGAGGCTCAACGCGGCCTCACTTCAGACACATCAAAAAAGCCCTCATCTCCAGGATGCAATCCTGGGGACGAGAGCTTTATGCTTCGTGTTACCACCCCAATTCATTGATGCTTCACAGCACCAACCTCAGCAAGTACGCCAGGATAAATGGATCCTGGTTATACTCCGGCCCTGTAACGGGAGCACCCGTCGCAGTCTAAGCCCTGGACAGGGTTCGGTGCGAAAGCTCCGAGACCATCTTCGGTTATCTGTTCTTTGCTCCTTCTCAGCTTACCGGAGTTCTCTGTAAAAGACTTCAATAACCTACTCTTCTCTTCATCGCTTATATGGAATATTTACAATAATAAGTTCACCATTAATGGAATATGGTATTAACCGGGTTTCATACACAGTTCCGTTAAAATTATTTCTGAAAGTTATATATATATTAATATGAGAAAAAGTTACAGTCAACAGTCATTTGATGCATATGACCCTGTTTTCGGTTTAATTTCCCTGTGAATAAGTTGAAAATATCCTTTCTGCTCCGGCTGAACAATATGTTTGTACCGATGGAAAAGGCCTGCTTTTTTTAACCATGTTATTGAATTATATTGCACCGACATATAAAATGATACTTGGGATTATTTTGAATTTGGCTGTTATGCCATAGCCTGTATCTGATAATAACCGGTGATAAAGTGTGAAACCTTTTACGTATGCAAAATCAAGCCTGTCAATATTTTGAAATTCAGGGGTGAGAAAAAATGGATTATCCGTTTCACATCCGCAATATTAATATCAGTGATCCGTTTATATTAGCCGACCCGGTATCACGGAAATATTACATGTATGCGAGAAATTTCAATAAAGATCTTTTTCCGTGGCAAAAAGATGGCGGCACCTTTTATGCCGTGGCAAGTGAAGATCTGATCAACTGGAGTGAACCCCAGCTTGTATTTGAACGGAAGGGTTTCTGGGCAGATCTTGATTACTGGGCTCCCGAATGCCATATATGGAACGGCAAATACTACATTATATCTTCGTTCAGGGCAAAGGGCACTTACCGTAAATGCCAGTGCCTCGTATCCGATTCCCCGCTGGGCCCATTCAAGCCTGTCAGGGAAGAACCCGTTACACCAAAAGGCTGGCAATGCCTGGACGGCACACTGTATGTGGACAGGAAGGGTAAGCCATGGATGGTTTTCTGCCACGAATGGCTCCAGGTATTCGATGGTCAAATAGCCGCAATTCCCTTGTCTGATGACCTGGGAGAAGCCATCGGGCCTCCTGTTATACTTTTCCGCGCATCCGAAGCGTCATGGAGAGATAAGCTTGTCAGTGACCACGACGGAGGAGGATATGTTACCGACGGTCCGTTTCTGTACCGGATGAAGGATGGAACCTTGATTATGCTGTGGTCAAATTTCACCAGGCATGGCTACGCCACAGGTTATGCCAAAAGCCTTTCAGGAGAGCTGACTGGTCCATGGGTGCAGAAGCCAGAACCGCTTTATGCCCATGACGGGGGCCACTCGATGCTGTTTCATACATTTGAAGGGCAACTGATGATGGCATTGCACTGTCCCAACATCCATCCGTTAAAACGCGTGCTTTTGTTTGAAATGGAGGAGAAGGACGGCGATCTTCACATTGTCAACGAGGTGACGGGCAACTGGTACAACTCAATCCGTGGGTTGGCACAAAGATACAGGTACAAGGAGCCATGTATTGAAGCGCCTGCTTTTACAACAATGGCACCCGAAAGAAAAGTGTAGCATCAACACCTTTGGCAAATAAGACACTGCATTGGAAAAGCCTGTTGGCTTTCTTCCCGATTGCATTGATGATTTTATCGGTCAAGATAATCCGGTTCGTGTAATTGACTGTTTAGTTAAGAATTTAAATATGAATGATGGAAAAAGTAAAAGAGACTCTGGAGACTGAGACTTTGGAAGTCGTTGCAGACAAAGGTTATGAAAGCCGTGAAGACATCCTCAACATGCAGTAGCTATGAAGTATGTCAAGAAAGAACGGCTATACAATTTAGAATATAAAGAGGCTGAAATTACTGATAAAATAAAAAACTCCAAAAAACCTGGAGATATACAAAAGTGTCTGCATGCTGGGGTTCTGCCCAAATGCTATGAAGGAACAGCGATAAGTGTAGGATTGCAAGGGCTGTCACAACTAAGCTGCTTCATTCACAAAAGTGACGACTGCACTGGGGCTGAAGTATCTAAAACTTCTCTGCCTGGGCTTCTTAAATTTCAAACGGATTTTTCATGTCTCTTTTCTATGCTTCCACGGCGCAAGGCAGATTGGCTTTATATCCGCCTGCACCTTATCCGGGTTTTCAAAGAAATCTTTTATGGCCTGATTATCCTTGCCTATCATCAGGCGATAGCGGGAGACTATCTTTTTTGCTTTGGCATACTTTTTTTCCTCGGGGCTGAAAACGTCGAAATAAACCTTCCTTGTAACGTGGAAGCAACCATTTTTGCCATCGAATTCCTCGTCTTTAAAGAAGTTGAGCTGGCTCTCAAACAAGCCGCTGTCCGTCCAGTCTGACTCCATTGCTTCGCTTTTAACAGGATTAAGAGCTTTGTTCAGTCTGAATGCATGACAGTTATAACGCAGCACGCGGCCTTCCCGCTGCTCAAGGTCAATCGGGCGTGAGGGAACCGACCAATGTATTATATTGCGGGCGTACCAGTGCAGGTCGATGCCCTCGGTTCCGATCGATGTGGATATAAACACGAACGGCCAGAAGGGTGAGTTGAAAGCAGCTTTGATATTGGCAAGGCGCCTTTCGGTGTCCCCGTTGCTTTCCTCAGAGAACAGGCCGACGGCAAAATGATTCGCTGCTTTCAGATACTTAACTCCGACTTCGTTGGTTTCATTTAGTTTTAAATAAAGCTTGAGAGCGGGAATCTTCAGCCTGCTTATCTTCGAAATAGTGGAGGCAATGCGCCAGTCGCTGCCGTTATATTCGTTTTTCAGAAGGGAAAAGTATTCGCGCAGCATCTCATCAAAGCATCCATCATTACAATATTTTTTTACTGCCTGAAGATAATCGTTGTTCGGGTATACACTCCTTATAGCGGCGATGCCATACTCGCTGCAAAACAAGTTTGTAAAAAACTCCTGGAATTCGGCTGCTGTTTTGGGATACTTTTCTTTATCAATTTGCTCATTAACCTTTTCCTCATTAAATTGCTTAATTTTTTCCTTTACGTCTTCTTCACTTAAGGCAACTTGTTTTTCCATTTTAGGCAAATCTACCTTTGCCTTATGGCATAGCAGATATGTAAAGGCCATAGGGGTCATGCGGTAGTTACTGAAAATAAGGGTTTTGCTAAAACCTCTTCTTCCTTCAAAAGCGCCGCTGAGCTTTTCGGCTTCGCTCGGGGGTATCCAAAGCATTGATGCAGGGGAAAACAAAGTTCGGTCATATCGGACTCCACCGGTTTGTTTTTTACTGAAAATGTCGGATTTCAGTTCCTCAAACGCATTGTTGCCGCTCATTATTTCTTCGCAGCCCTCAAGCTGTCTCTCGCTGAGGAAAAGTGATTCGTCTTTTCTTGAAACCCGTTCGTCCTGGACTTCTGCACAAACTTCATTACCATAAAGGTTGTAGCTTGCCGCAAAACTCAGAGCATAGGGCGTCGTGCGTCCGTAGCCATTGCGGTATGCGGACGCGTCGGTCATTGCGCGGTTGGCACGTAGAGCATATTCAAAATCTGGTATGATCCGCTCTGAAGGATATTCATATACCGGGTTGTGCTTGGCGGCCGCAATGCGCTCCGTGCGTAGAATACCAGCCTCAAGCAAAAGAGTCTCCTTCTTTTTGTTGTCGCTTGCCTTATCCCAGTCATTTTTCCAAGCAGGATAACGTTCAGTTGGCAGAAGAAATTCAACGAGTTTAAAAAAATCGTCGACATCTGATTGTACCGCGCGGGTATCGGACCCGCTTTCCTCTTCATCGTCATTGAATTCATCCGGAACATAGTCGGTGATCTTAAATGGGGTTGCCGAAAGCATGAGAATCTTGCAACCCTCTTTTTCAAACAGCTTCTGTGCAAGTCCAATTGCCTCATTTATTTCTCTATCTCTTCTATCATTTTTACCTTTATCATCGTTGTTATCTTCTTTGTAATTCAAAAGCTCTGAATAATTCTGAAACTCGTCCATTATTATCAGGTCATAGTTGAGCCGTTCGATGTTGTTTTCTATAAACGCTTTTCTAAGCGTGCAAACTTCTTCAGGCTTGATTTTAAAGGAAAGCTCTCCTCTGTAATTTTGCGGAACCATTTCTTCGAAATCATCTTTTGGCAATCTGCTAAGCCTTCCATAATATGCCTCGTAGGCTGACTGGAAATTACTTGGTTCTGCATTTCCCAGCATAGGGTGTTCTGTTTCGGCAAAATTAAATTTTGTATTGGCTGCAAAATCCAGCGTGGCGGCGAGCAATGCTCTTTCGGAAAAGGTGCCGTAGCTGACGCCGATTTTCAGCGAGGTTTGGGGCGTCAGACATTCTAACTGCATTATTTTGCCGATTCCGCGATACTTCGCCTCTGCGGAATACAGGTGCTGCATCGATAGCCGATAATCCTCTACAATTTCTCTGCCGGGAAGATAGAGGGCTGCACGATTGTTATCTATACCGGAAAGGTAGAGGGCTACACGTTTGTTGAAATAATAGCAATGGTGTGGACAAATCTCGTCGCATTCACTGCATTTATTGCATTTACTACGGAATTTCCCAGTTTCATCCCATGCTGTTGATAAGAAATTTACCAGATCTTGATAACCGTTTTTCTCTAAAACCTCAATACAGGTTTTTTTTAAAAATTTAACAGCATGTATTATTTTCTTACTAATGAGCCTTACTTTTCCAAATCTATTATCGCTATTTGTTCTTATATATTTATTAATTGACCATTCGCTACTATATATATTCTCATTTTCAGGGTTGAGATATATTCTCACCAAATCGGAACCCATGGCATCTTCCAATGATTTACCATTAAAAATTTCGGCCAACCAATCCCATGCGCGTGTATAAACGGAGGATTCCTTTAGGAAAGCTTGTTGGTTCGCACCACAATCATTTGTTTTATGATAATTCTGCAAAGCCTCTTTTATTTTGTCAGCCACCTCTTTGTTTAAAAGTTCAGGAGTGACCGGAAATATTTGCAGTTTCGGAAAGTTTTGCTCAGCGACATTTCTGTTTGGGCAAATGTAGGCAACGTGAAAAGGCCGATCTTGATCATTATTGTTCTCCCAGTGCGCTTTGGCCATGTTTGCAATGACCCCTTGGGCGATAATCGTTTTTCCAAGGCCAACCTCATCAGCAAGAAGTATCCTATCAGCCCCTTTACTGAATTTTTTGCAAATCATATCAACAGACGCATTTTGATAGCCCATAAGCTTTTTTTTAAGCTCATTGCACTTTTGACATGCAATTTCTAATTTATTGTTCGCCATTTGTGTTCTCCTCCTTGGGCCAAACTTTCTCTAATGCTTTTTTTGCGGACGATAGAACCTTATACCGTTTATCATTTTCATCGTCAATCTTTTCAAGCAGGTTCTTGATAATTTCGCAGATCTTTCTGGGTTGATCTTTAGGTTTTATTGAGTAGAGATATCCTGTGATGGTTTCAATTTTAGAGTTCGATGCAAATGAGCCATCAAGAGAGGCTTTGGATGCAGCATTTTCCTTGTTGACGTTTCTGTAGTCTTTACTTGTGAGTTCGCGGTAAATCATCTCGGTGCTTTCTGAATATAAACGCTCTTCATCTATACACAAGTTGTTACCGTCAATAAAGAGAGGAAACGTTTCCCCGTATTCTCCATTGCTTATTGTAAGCTCGACAATATGCCTTTCTTGTTTCTTGCGCTGCCATAGGCATTCTTTATCGCATTTATTTTCCTCCTGCCCGTCTATTTTAAGGCTCAATGTAAATCCGTCTTTGTTTCGCGCTTTATAGGAGTTGTTATCATAAGAAAAGTTACGGACAATTTCTCTGCAAGCCACCTCAAACTCTTTTTTCTTTTGTCTTTTTTCATCGCCATCACAATTCTTGCAGCAATATAAGTTGAAATCTTTCAGAAGTGAGTCGATGTCTATTTTATCAGTAAGTTCTACCCTGATAAGCGCCTCAATATTTTTACCGAACGCCGAGTCTGTCGCGTTTGCTGAGCCGATGTAAACTATTTGTTCACCAGGTTTTTCAAATACATATAGCTTTGCATGCAAAGCGCTAGGCTTGGTCGTGCCGTCATTATTGGATTTAACGGGAGAGCAGGAAATTGACGGATCGGATTCAGGAACCGGTTCTTCAGGCTCGGAATCCTGTTCTTCAGACATGGAATCCGCCGGGTCCCACTCGGAATTAAAGGTGTATAAATTTATACCTTCCAGATCTTTTGAACCAATTAGTTCGAATTGGTCGCCGCAGGATATGAGATGAGACTTTGATTGAAAACAAAGTATTTTAACCGTATCTTTAGTCAAAAACGGAGAAACGACCAGGACCCTTTCAGCATTGTCCGCTTCTTCCTCCATGGCTTTGAGGGTTTTCTTGTCAACTTTAATAAATGCCGCGCTCGTGTTAAAGAAGGCTTGTTCGTATTCCTTAACGAATTCGGGACAATTCGGTAGCCCGCAAAAAAAATCAATAATTTTTTTAGTGAAATCATTATCATTATCTTTTTCGCATTCACTGTCGAAAACCGCGTATACGTTAAGTTCATCGCTGTCTGTCAAATTGGCGCTTGTCACAATTACTCTGTATCGGGTTTCTCCATCATTGCTGGAATATTTTAAAAAATAAACCTTTGCGTGGAGATTGCCGTCTTTATTGTTTATAGCGGTTATGTAGTTTTTCGCCTTGCCTTTATATTGTCCCTGCTGAACATAGAGTCTGAAAGTTTTCCCTTCTTCAAATTCGATATTCCGTGTATGGTTGTAAGTGACGCAAAGGGCGTTTTTCAATAAGGCGAGACCTTCTTCGTTAGCAGAGTAGGTGCATCCGACGCCGTCTTCGAAGAAGAATCCTGCAGGAGGTGTTGCAAGGTCGGCGAGGCTTTTGTATTTATCCAGTTCAAGCATTGCTCTCCTCCGTCCATCCATTGAATTTGGTAATGGTAATCAGCTTTCTGTTTCCGTCTTTACTATTTCTTATTTGAACACCGTCTTGATTATTGGATGGGTTAAAAAGTGATTTAAATTCAGAGCCCTTCATTTCTTTAAAGCATTTCAGAAGTCCTTCTCTTGAGTACAAAGCCAAATAAACGTTGTGGCCATCTGTAATGATGTTTTCTAATACAGTATTGTAAATAGCTGTATAAAAAGCACCGTCTTGATTTCTTTCTTTTACAACTATTAAATGATGGGGTTCACATAATTTCCCCTTTTTTTTCAAGTATTCTTCGAATATATCCTTAATAATTCTGTTTGATTTCGTTCTTTCTATTTTCTTTTTTGTTTTTTTGCCGGCCAGCCAACCGATTTCCATACTCATGTGGCATTACCTCTCTTCACTAATATTGTGAAAATGAATAGAATTATACAAAAAACTAAAGAATCAATGTTCGTAGTTTTCATAAACCGCGCAAAGCCCCTTAGTTTGTCCGCAAACTTAATTTTCATAAGCCCAATGCTCTTTGGCGGGAAGTGGCAGTCTTTCCGGGTGGTATATGTCGGGAATCGTGCGAATAAAACGGCAAGGCATTGCGTGGAGGGACGGTTAAGGTGAAGTGACTGATGTCTTGCCAATCGTTTAGGGAAGGCGCCTCTGCTCTATTATGTATAGCAGGCGGACAAGGTTTTACTGGCAGCGATGCAGCCGGTAATTTCATTTTTGTATTAAAATCTGCGTTTTTCAACGGTAAAAACAGCGAAAACCCACTAAAGTAGCGGGTTTTCGGATAAATTATGGCGGAGAGGGCGGGATTCGAACCCGCGTGGGATTGCTCCCAAACTGATTTCGAGTCAGCCCCGTTATGACCACTTCGATACCTCTCCAGGCAATATTGAACAATAATCGCTTTATAATTTTAACTTAGAAAGCGGTTAAAGTCAATAACGGTCTTGACGGCAAATGTCACCATACCTGTTTGAGTTACTTTTCGCAGGCAGCAGCGGGTGGTCCGGGTGATTTGACACAGGGCAGCATGTTTCAAAGCCGTACTGCATCACCGTAAGATGAGAGCGTGAATCCGGGCAACCCTGGATATGGAGATCACAATGTCAAATTTAATTAATACCGCGGAGCGTGAGTTTCGGCAGATACTTTGCTGCTTGAGAAAACATGAACGCTGGTTATCCCATTTGGCTTTTATATGTAAGTATGTTTGTCTCGTATTCTTCTTCCATTAATGACGAAGTAATCAGGAAATCCGCCGTGCACTGGTTCATTGCAACCGGGATATCATATAGCACCGCAATCCTTAAAAGAGCTTTTACATCAGGGTCATGGGGCTGCGAGGTCAGCGGATCCCAGAAAAAGATCATGAAATCAACTTTTCCTTCGGCTATGAAAGCTCCGATTTGCTGATCCCCTCCCATAGGCCCGCTTTTATAGGCCCTTACAGGAAGCCCGGTTTCCTTTGAAATCAAAGCTGCAGTCGTTCCCGTTCCACAGAGAAAATGCCTGCTCAAAATTTCTTTTCTTCGCATCGCCCACTCGACCAAATCCTTTTTCCTGTTATCATGGGCAATCAAAGCAATATTTTTCTGTTTTCCTATTTTCATTTTGCCTCCGAAATCAACTTGTACTTATAAAAAGCATACAATGACTGTTACTGTTTTGCAATACCAAAGTCTTTGCCTGATTGGTAAAAGAGCGCAGTTTTATCTGTTCGTCTGCTGCCTTCTGCTGTAATAGAGATAAGTCACTATATTCGCCCTGATTGCTTCTTTTGATGGCTCAAAATCTGTATTGGCGTATGAAAGAAGACCGTATGTGTCAGCCCACGCCACAGCATCGGTGTAGTAATGTTCTCCAAGACCTGCCGCCAGTTCGCTTCTTCCTGCCGTATCCGGACGGTTTTTGGCCCGCCACAGGAAAGTGATGATCTGCGCCTCACTGCAAATCTCATCAGGGCTGAATGATGTATCCGAGGTCCCTGACGTTACTCCCTTTTCTACCGCCCAAAGAACCGCCTTGTAGAAATAATCGGTTTCATGTACGTCAGAAAACGGATTTTTAATAATCCGTGGTTCGGGGCTGCCCATCGCACGCCACAGAAAGGTTACCGCCTGGGCGCGGGTGCATGTCAGACGGGGAGAAAACGCAGAAGTGGCGGTTCCGCTGGTTATACCGTTTTTAAGTGCCCATTCAACCGCATCAAAAAAATAGTCATCTTCGGACACATCATCGAATGGCAGCGGCTTTTTGTTCTCACTTTGCAGCAGTATCATAGCTGCTTGCAGATCCACGATCCCCCACCCTGAATCTGTATCATAACCCGCAGTGCAAATGTCCCGGGTGGTATTGCATAAAAGTTTACGCAACTGATACGGTGTCAGCGTAGGATCTGCGCCCAGTAAGGCTGCTGCTGCACCTGTAACCCAGGCTGCGGAAAAGCTTGTTCCGCTTACTGTAACAGTCTCACCCTTTGGATCGACCAATACAAGATTCATACCGGGAGCCAGTAAATCCACGCCGTTGTACCGGTTGGAAAAAGCCGCGGGGCCATCACCGGAATTGTTTACCGTTCCTACGCAGAGAACGGTGGGAAATACACCCGGATAATATGCAGTACCGTCACCGTCATTACCGGCAGATGAAACCACCAGTACTCCGTGTTGCTCAGCCCATGCCAACGCATCCCGGATGTCGGGGGTATCAACTTTGGCTCCGGAACTGATGTTGATAATGTCACTACTGTAGACATCCACCGCATCACGAATGATCTGTGCCAGCATCGGCAGGTCACCTTTTACGGCATTGTTGTCATCACTTTTACTGTAATAAACCAGGGGAACCAGCACAGCATCTGAGCAAAGGCCTGTAACCCCTGCAGTGCCGCTGCCCGCAATGATTGCGGCAACAGCAGTGCCATGGCCTATGGTGTCCCCGGTGGAGGTGTTTGACAAAATATAGTTATATCCTTCATCAATGTTCTTTTGGTCTATGGCGTCGGCAGAGATTCCGGTGTCAATGACGGCTATGCGGATGGGTTCGGCTTCTGCTGCCACAGTGACAGGGCAGAAGGAAATAATCAGAATGAAAGAAAGAATAATGGAGGATAGGCAACGCTTCAACAAAATCACCTCTTGCTTTTAACAACACAACGGCGGGCATCAGCCCGCCGTTCAGGATGTGGTTTTTATCAGGTTTCGGGTTTTATTGAAATGTACCTGTAGTTATCAATTTTCAGCGGATCATATTCATCAACAGGCGTTCCGCTGATGTCGGTGCTTGCCTCGATCTTCAATCCTGCACCGTAAGTCAGGTAGCCATCTATGGCATAATCCTCACCTGCAGCTATAACCGTGCCTCCGTTGATCAAAACCGTGTAGCTCTCAAGGCCCCGGCTGAAACCGCCTGTTGCCTCTGCGGCGGTAGCGGTAACCGTCCCGCTGTTGATTGTGATACCACTGCCGGCATATATCCCGCTGACACCCTCGGCTTCCCGGCCAACAGCCTCTATATTGCCGCCATTTATGGTTAACTTGCCAGTGACGCTGATACCGTGGCTTGTGTAGCCATTACCGCCAACAACGGTCAGGGCTCCTGTGCCTGTGATAACCAGGTTTCCTGATACATAGATACCACAGTTCCAACTATCGGTTGATAACTCGTTTATAATTGTATTTTCGGTGTTATCTGCCAGTTCAATATTTAGATTGCCGCTGGAGTAAATTGCTCCTGTATGACCTGAACCACTTACTTTGGGATCACTGCTGCCATAGCTCAGATTAATACCCTCCAGTGTCAGAGTGTTTGTATATACGTTGTAAGATACCGTCCCGTCACCCAATACATTGCCTGCATTAACACTGGTCACCTGTCTGCCTGCAATCCAGATGTTGTATTTTATGCCGGTGTCCTCAAGCCACTGGGCATAAAGTATAACAGTTCCGTTCGCCTCGGCGGTCAGGTTTATAACCGGTGCCAGGTCCTCATACTTTGTACCTGTACCGTCAGGCTCCGTATTCCAGCCATTGAAAATATACCCGGTTTTGGTATATTTATTGACTGCCAGTGCCTGGGACACATCGTAGACGAAGTCCTGGGAATATATCTGGCCGCTGCCGCCGTTCGGGTCAAATTCCACGGTGTATGTGTTCGGTGTCCATTTGGCGTATATGGTTAGTTCGGCATCCGGCATTGTGGCATTATCCTCCAGGGGTATGGCCAGCGCCGAATCCTGATACCATCCTGCAAAAGTGTACCCGGTGCGGACAGGCGCTGCTGCCGGTTTATATATAGGCGCACCGTACTTCACATTTCCGGTGGTTGCTCCATCGGTGGACACATCAACTCCGTTGCCGTCCCATGTAATATTGTAACTGTTTCTGGTGTAGTACAGCCTTAAAACCAGGGTGCCTTCTTCATTAACGGTACCTGATGAAACTGTTCCGCTGACATCCGGGTTGAAGGTGAATCCTTCATAACTTTTCGGAGCAGCTGTGACAAAAGTTCCTGTGCTGCTCTGCAGGTTTTCGGTTTCATATGGTTCGGAAGGATAGCTTCCGTCGGGATTTTCAATATAATGTTCCACCTTGTACGGGACATCGCTGAGAGGAATCCATTCTGCCACCAGCGTGATATTTTCGGCAGGCATGGTGGTAAAGGAATATTTCTCCCCGTTCAGCAACCAGCCGGCAAAGTTATAGCCTGTCCTTGCCGGAGCAGCGGGCTCAGTCACATCTGTGCCATAGTCCTGCGTTATGGAGGTTACTTCGCTGCCCCCGTTGCTGTTAAAGGTAATTGTATACCGGTTTACCGTCCACTTCGCATGGAGAGCCAGCGGAGCGTCAGGCATGGTGGCGTTGTCATCCAGTGGTATGGTAAGTTCTTCATCCTTATACCATCCATCAAAGGTATAGCCGGTACGGGTGGGCATTTCAGGCATTTCTAAAGGTGTGCCGTACTTCACGTCACCAACAGTATATGATCCGGTCAGTGGATTTCCACCATTGACTTCCCAGGTCAGGCTGTTAATGTTCCGGTTGTAATAGATCCCCACAATTGTGTTTCCGTCAGCTGCAACAGGCTTTTGGCTGAATTTCTGTGCAGTGAAGCCGGTATATGTTCTGGCTGCGGCAGAAGTCTCCTGTCCTGTCGCACCGGTTTTATTTTCTGTGAGATCAAGCGTATATGTTCCGTCCAGGTTTTCCTTATAGTGCTTCACTGTATATGGTGTGTTTGTATTAGCCGCCCATTTGGCGCTAAATGTCAGGCTATTTGCAGGCATGGTATCAGGTATGGATTTATCCCAGCCTTCAAAGGTGTAGCCCTCTTTGGTGGGATTCAGGGGCTTCACAATTGCAGCGCCATATGGTACTTTCACTGTTATATCGTTACTGCCGTTGCCATATACGAAAGTCAGATCATACAGGTTGCGGTCATAATAAATCTCAACACGGGTGGAACCGTCGGGGGCGATGGTTTGCTGCCTGATCGGCTGAGCTGTAAAACCCGTATAGGATTTTGCAAAAGCTGTGGTCAATGCGCCAACCATGCCTGTCCGGGTTTTGTCGGTTTCCGTAAGGAGGTACTGTCCGTCCAGGGCCTGTTGATAATGTTCCACGATATAGCTCACAGCGTCAGGTGTCCACTTCGCATACAATGTGGTATTGCCCTTCGGCATGGCAACAGCTGTGAAAGGATTGGTCAAAGAAGCGGATCCACCGCACTGCGCAGGTCTAACAGATTGACTGTGATCAAGTCCACCCATTCCTCGTTGGCGTCTTCCATAAGCCTTGCGTACTTTTCAGCCAGGCCTCCGCTGCCTGTGGCTTCTTCCTCGGGAATGATCTTTTCAACTTCTTCCAGTGCGTCTTTTATGGATTGACTCAAACTGAATATTTTTTTGGTGGCCGCAGCTTCCCTGGCGCTGTTTGGCCATGGCATACCCCAGGGTTCTTTCGCTTCTTTCAGCTTTGCGGTGGCTGTGATCCCTATCCCGGTATATGTACCCAGATCCAGGTGACCGGTTATGCGATAGTCTGCAATATACGGGAAGATCCATTTCTTCTTCCAGACAGCTCCTCCGTCGACTTTGAAGCTTACAGTGAATTCCTGTTCGAAGAAAGCAGTCAGATCAACCTCTACAATACTGTTGCTTCTTTTCTTCTGAATCTTGAACTTATATGTCACGGCAACTTCTGCGCGAATCCCAAGCCCTGCAAGGGCCTGATCAAAGTGAGCCGTCCGTGGGGAAATGCTTACCGAAACCTTTGGCTTCTTTCCATCCTGCTCATTGTCTATGATATTGCCCATAAGCTTAAGATCCTGTGAGCCAACGGGTGTACCGTCCGCATAGCTTATGCTGCAGTCGGACATGGTCAAATCATCGCCAAAAATCTCCCGGATCTCATCGGTTTGGAGGGCCAGCCCGGCGAGGTATTCGCCTGCTTCGTTGAAAAAGTTGCTCTCGGTAAGCTGGGCTTCTATAATCCGCTGTATTTCATCCTTGTTTTCATCGATTACTGCCTGAATCACGGCTTCGCTAAGCCCTGTTTCATCATACATATCCATTGCGGACAAGACTTCATTTTCGCTTACCTCCACATAGGTAATGACGGTGGTGCCGTCCTTGTTGACAGTAATCGCTGTTATTTTACCATATGCCAGATTCTGTGCATCGGTATCGCCAAAATCTCCTGAGTAAAAGGCCAGGAAATCACCAGCGTCAACGGTGGTTTCACTGTCAAGGCCCATGCTCGCATAAACCGGAGCCGAGAAGACCAGCTTGCTGTTGTCGATGATGACCTGTGTTCCGCCAGGTTGCCAGCCGGTGGTTCCGTCGTTTGTATCCACGTCAATGGGCAGTACATCGGGCGTGAAGAGGACATCAACTGCTTCTGCAGATACATAGTGGTAGGTGCTGCCGTCAACCCGGGTGATCTTCACATAAGAGACATCACCGTTATCGGTTTTGTTATCTGTCCCTTTTTCAGGTAAACGCTCGGTGGGCTTGGTTCCTGCATAAACGGCAACTGTGTCGCCTGCCTGTATGTTAACGCTGCCGGTATATGTGAAGCTCCCGCTGCCATTGCTTTGGGTGTAGGTTGTATTTCCCTGTTCGTCCGTGGTGGTAAGATAAAGCCCGGCATATTCCATAAGGTTTTGAACGTCTGCTTCATTCAGCTCGTTTACCGGGATATATTTTATGTTATCATTCAGCGTAAGGTTCAAGGTTCCGCCCTTTTCGATACTGAAATTGAAGAAACGTATCTTATCCACATTATCGCTGCCGTAAATTTCCTTGAAATCTGAAATGGCCGCTGCGCTGTCATCGAAGGTTACATCATCACTTACCAGTTCAATTTGATAGGTATGGCCGGGGGTGAAACCTCCGCTTGCCGATGTGATAATCCATACCCCGTTGCCGCCCTCAACCCTGACGGTCTCGATATTGAGCATGTCCTCGGTTGCAAACCTGGATTCGGGTGTTTTTTCAGGGGCGGAAATGTTGCGGAATTTGAAATCCGTACCTGGAACAGGTGCACTGCCTGATTTCTTTACAGGGATTGAAAATCCTGCTGACTGATCCAATGCGCTGACAAAGTCAGGTGCACCGCTCTGTTCCAGTTCAGCGGTATCGGTAAACTTTGCATACAGCGTTGTATTGCCCGTCAGCCTGTCATCGTTGGTTACAGGCCTGATTCTTTCCTTGTCGTAATACCAGCCAAGGAATATCTTTCCGACAGGCGGGGAAGGATTAGGCATGGTGCTTAGCAAGGTACCCCGTGCATATAAGTTCTCTGTTTTCGTTTCATCGTCAATGACAAATTTCACCTTGTAATATGTCGTTCTGCTTCCTCCATCGGAATCGTCAGTTTCATCGCTGCTTCCGCTTTCCGATTTGCCTGAACCTTTTCCGCTTCCTGGATCAACAGTGTTTCCTTCAGCATTATTGTCAGTGGAAGGTCCGGGTGTCCCGTTATTCTGAGAGGAATGCGGATCAATGCTTACTCTGCCCGATGGAACGCCCGGCTCACTGTACCATGTCTTTACCGCATTGTCGGTGCGCATGCAAAGGGTGGCGGCCTGGGCACGGCTTGCATTGCCTGCGGGATCAAAATTAACACTGTCACCTGCCAGCAGGCCTGTTTTCCACAGTTTTAAAACCGCTTCCCGCGCCCATAACGACACGGTTTCCAAATCCTGGGGAATTGTTGTGATACTGGCTCCGGTATCGTAATCAACACCAAAGAGTTCAAAGTAGCGGACAAATAACACGGCCATCTGTTCACGGTTGATTATGCCGTCCGGGTCAAATTTATCATTCCCGACACCGGAGGTTATACCGTATTTGGCCGCCCATGCCACATAAGGGGCATACCACGCATCAAGCGGTACGTCACTGAAGACAGATTCCCCCTTGTATAAGGACGGGTCCACACCTGCCATGCGGCCCAGCACTGTAACAAACATGCCGCGTGTCATCGTCCCATCGGGATCAAAGGTGTCTTCATTGATACCACTGAAAAATCCATTGATGCGTGCATATTGCACCGCATCATAATACCAGCTGTCCTCAGTGACATCCTTGAATGGATTGCCAGGATTTATTATTCCCTGTTCATTACTGTCCGCTGCATTGCCATTATTGTCTGCAACAGCGGCCAGTGCTTCCACGGGAAGCATTGTGAACAGCATGGTCACGATAATCAGAATTGACAGTAATCGTTTTTTCATTTTAAGCTCCTTTTCTTTAATGTATAGTAAAACAGGAAAAGATTCCTTTGCTTCCGTCCCCGGAAGCAATAAGAACTCTCCCCTGCTTCTTTCACGGTATTATTTCAGTTTGTTAAATCCCAAGCAGTTGTTTTTTCTTTGCTTCAAATTCCTGCGCTGTAATGATTCCTTCATCCATCAGTGCTTTGTATTACTTAATTTCTTCAACTGCATCAATATGGTATATGGTGGTTGCGTGCATTGACTGTGATTCCACTTTTCTCCCATGCCACCATCAATACAGTTCCAACGGCATCAAAACAAGCAATTTCCAAATCAACGCTTATTTGCTGTTTGCCGCTTATACTGATATTTGGTTTTCTTTATGGTTAATACCGGCTAATGGTGATTGAGTATACAGTATCTTTCAGTTGTAACCGGTCAATGAAACCCTTTTTGAAGCCGGAGGTAAACCGGCCGGTTTTGGTTTGAACCATGGCAGTCGGTTGCCGGGGCATGCAGGAAACCTCATTTGTCGATTGGTATACAGGCTTTACCCTCACGCTCAGCAAGATATTCCCTTCGATGAAAGCCCAGTATTCCGGCAATCCATGAGCAGGGAAATATCCGAATTTCACGGTTCAGTCTTGTCACACTGTCGTTATAAATCAGGCGGCTGGTTCGTACCATTCCTTCATAGATTTTTACTGCGTCCAGGGTTTTGATAAAAATTTCATTATCTTTTAATTCCGGATATTGCCTGGTTATCATCGCAATCCTGCACAATGCTTCGGAAATAACCTCTTCCTGGTCAATTACATCATCGGGAGTGGACTTTGCTGTTATTACACTTCTCCTTGATTTAACCATTTCAATTATCTTCTCACTTTCGTATCCGTCATAGCATTTTGCCAGGTTCAGAAGGGATAACAGGGCGTCGAAGCGGCCTGAAAGCTGAACTCCGATCTGGTTCATCGAGTTGATTATATTCTCATCAAGTATAACAAGTTTGCGTTGTTCAATAATTATCAATATGGCAATTATTATAATGATTGCGAATACTGCGATAAAAGCTGGCATTGCATAATTCTCCTTGTTTTAGTTTATGGCAGGAAAAAGGCGACAGTTTCCAGGTGTAATGTTGACCGTGGCCTTGCATATCTCTTTTACATTTAATCTACCGGAAAAATTGCCGTAAAAATAATTTGATGCACGAAAGACTGTTTTTTCGACATGAATCATGATTTTTTGATTGACGTGGTGCAGAAAATGTTGTTTATGTTAAGCTTTAATTGGTATAATGTGATGGGGAGAACATTAATGCTTTATATTGCTGTCTGCGACGATAATATTGACGATCTGTCAAATATGATAAGTCTCATAAACCATTACCAGGTGTCTAAAAACTTTAATATGGAATATACCACCTTCCCAAACGGATTTGAACTGGTATCCGTACTGGAAAAGGGAAAACTGTTTGATGTATACTGCCTGGATATTATAATGCCGGGTTTTACGGGCATTGAAGTTGCAAAGGAAATTCGCAGGTTTGACAAAAACGCGCCTATCTTATTCTTTACATTTTCAACCGAGTACGCCTTGGAAAGCTATTCGGTGAAGGCTGTCAATTACATACTGAAGCCTGTTTCAAAGGAGAAGTTTTTTTTCACATTTGATGATATCCTGGAACAGATTAAAGCCAAAAAAGACGAAGATGCAATTATCGTAAAAAGTAGTGAGGGCATTCAAAAAATACTGGTTTCAAATTTGGTTTTTGTCGAGATCATGGGCAGGCGTGTGTTTTATCACCTGCGCTCAGGGAAAGTAATTGAATGTACCGATTCATTTTCCTCGGTCTGTGATAGTTTATTGAAATATGGTTGTTTTATAAAACCCCATCGTTCTTATCTTGTAAATATGCAGTATGTGGATACCATAGATAATCACCGGGTGGTCCTGCAGACTCTTTCCTCCATACCTATAGCACAGGGCAAAGTGCGGGAAATTAAGCAGCAGTATTTGAGTTACCAAATGGAGGGGGATTGAATTTAATGTTTGGAACCATAATTGAGTTCTCCCGCTACTTTGTAATTTTGCTGTTCGGTGCGGGAATTGCTGTAAGTTTGGCCCGGATGGCACCGACGCAGAAAAACCGCCTGGTTTTCTGGTGTTATATCATCACCGTGTATATTTTGCAGATTATCTGCCTGTATTTCTGGGGTATGGATAAATCTTTAAAAATGTATCCGGTAATTTGCCATCTGCCGATTATTGTTTTTATCATTGTATATCTGAAGCGATCGTTGCTTATTTCGCTTACAAGCTTGTTTGTGTCATACCAGTGTTGCCAGCTTCCGCGTTTTTTTGGCACTGTTGCTGGCGCAATTTCCGGAAGTGTTTCCATGAATCATGCCGTTTACGTACTGGCTGCATTTCCTTTATACTGTTTTCTGAAGAAATATGTGATTGAACCGGCACGGCATTTAATGGAACGCTCGGTCAAATCCTGCCTGCTTTTTGGTGCAATGCCGGCATTTTACTATATATTCGAACATGCCACCACTGTTTACACCGGTTTTTTATACAGCGGAACACGGCCCGCGGTCCAGTTTACACCCTTCCTGGCGGCCACATTCTATTTTGCATTTGTCCTTCTTTACTGTGCAGAAACGCAAAAACAGGCATTAATACAACGGGAGAGGGATATGCTGGACTCACAGTTAAAACAGGCACAAACAGAGTTTGCTTCTCTGGTGCAGATGCAGCAGAATGCCGCAGCCTACCGGCATGATATGCGGCATCATTTTACCCTTCTGCAGGGGCTTGCATTGAACGAAAACATAGAGGAAATAAAAGAATACCTGAGAACGGCTCAAGCCGACATAGATGCGATAACTCCGGTTCGCTTTTGTGAAAACGAAACCATCAACCTGATTCTATCTTCATATGCTGCCAGGGCAAAACAGTCAGAGGTCCTGCTGGAGGTGGACGCGAAACTTCCCGAAGAGCTTCCGTTCAGTGATACCGAGCTTTGCTCCCTCTTGTCCAATGCGTTGGAAAACGCCATTAATGCTTCAAAAAAGATTCCTGACATCAATAAACGTATTATCCGTCTGCGTTTATATGAAAAAAACAACAAGCTGTGCATGGACATACGCAACAGCTATCACATAGAACCGGCATTCCATCAGGGCGTTCCGGTGTCAGATGAGCCGGGACATGGCTATGGAACCAGGAGCATGGTTCATATAATAGAAAAGTACGGTGGTGTATACCAGTTTTCAATCAGGGATGGCTGGTTTATATTCCAGACCACTGCAGGATGAATGAAGAACCAGGTTTGCTTTCTGTCTTTTTCCTGTCTGTGCATTTCATAGAAGCATTATGGTTATAATGTTAAACAGGTGGTGAAGAAATGGTCAGACGGGTAAGGAAGCGGACCAGGACAAGAGTTCAGAATACCGGCAATGATTATACTTTCGCTGGGGAGTACACCGATTCATACGGACCAATACCCGAAACCGTTGAAGCTGTCAAGAAAGGTCTTGATGAGATATTTTCGTGCTGCAGTGATTTTATAATGAGGGAAATTTCATGCGGCAAAGACGGCTTGACACGAATACTGGTGGCATATATCAACGGTTTTGTCGACAAGAGGGTGTTGAACCAGGATGTAGTCCATCCAATCCTTGATTTTTTGTCAAATACCGAACCTGGTAATAGCAGTCATATTTATGAACGTCTTAAAGAATGTATAGTTGTTAACAATGATATAAAAGAAGCAAATGATTTGCAGCAGGCGGTGGATGGTATTGTATCCGGTGAGGCCCTGATTTTTATCAACGGGGAAAGCAAAGCCCTGGTTATTGGCGTAAAAGCTCCGCAGGGGCGGCAGGTTAAGGAACCTGAAACCGAGATATCCATCAGGGGTGCAAAAGAAGCCTTTGTAGAGAACCTGCTTACAAATACCACCTTAATTCGAAAAAGGATCAAAAACCCGAATCTGAAACTGGAGATGATGCAGCTCGGAAAGCAGACAAAAACCGATGTTTGCATCTGTTATATCAACGGGATCGCCAATGAGCAAATTGTCAACGAGGTGCGCGAGAGGCTTAAAAAGATAAACATCGATTCCATTCTTGATGTCGGTATTATCGAACAGTATATATCAGACAGCAGATTGTCTCTTTTCCCCACTGTAGGAAACAGCGAAAAATGTGACAAGCTCGCGGGAAAGCTGCTGGAGGGGCGTATTGCCATATTCTGTGATGGTACTCCAAATGTCCTTACAGTTCCGTACCTTTTCATAGAATCAATTCAAAACACCGATGATTACTATGATCATGCCTACTTTGCAACCTTTATACGGCTACTTCGCTTTATGGCATTGCTTTTGTCAAACATGCTGCCGGGAATGTATGTGGCGCTGGTCAGCTTTCATCAAACCGTAATTCCTTTCAAACTGATGATTACACTTGCCGCTTCAAGGCAGGGAATACCGTTTTCTCCCTTTGTTGAGGCGTTATTGATGATCATAGTCTTCGAACTTATGCGGGAGGCCGGTGTCCGTATGCCAAAGCCTATGGGCCAGGCACTTAGTATTGTAGGTGCAATTGTACTTGGAGAGGCATCGGTGGCGGCGGGAATCGCCAGTAATCTCATGGTGATCATTGTGGCAATTACGGCCATCTGCAGCTTTGTTGTTCCCCCGCTTGTACGGGCAACCATGCTGATCCGTTTTGTGATCCTTGTTGCAGCAAATATTTTAGGCTTTCTTGGAATTTCTTTTGTAGTTGTGGCTGTTTTTGCGCACCTTTGCAGGCTGCGTTCTTTCGGGATTCCCTATATGGCACCTTTTTCACCGATCACATCTTCAGACTTGAAGGATTCTTTAGTGGTTGTGCCCATATGGGCAATGGTAACAAGGCCGAAAATATTGCGCCAGGAATATGCCCAGGGTCCAAAAGGTACCGAACGCCAGGGGGGTAATGAGCAACAGTGAAGTGTGGAAATTCAAAAAAAATAATATTTGTAATAATGGCTGCCCTATTGCCTGTATTTCCTGTACTGCTGGCAGGTTGCTGGAATAACAGGGATTTGACCGAAATAAATATAGTGGCGGGCATTGGGCTGGAGAGAACCGAAGAAGGCAAAATTCTGCTAACCATCCAGGTGGTAGAGCCCGGCGCTATCCAATCTTCGTCAGATAAGGGAAAAAGCGGAGGGCAACAGCAAAAGCCTGTTTTTGTGGAGTCTTCGGAAGGCGAAACGGTTTTCGAGGCAGTAAGAGGTTTATTGTCGGTTATTGATAAAAAATTGTTCTTTAGTACCGCCCAGGTTCTTATTCTCGGGGAAAGGCTTTCACAGGAAGGCATTGAGGAAGCCATGGATTTTTTCCACAGGGATCATGAATTTGATTATGAAATGAATATTCTCGTAGCGAAGGGAGCTACACCAAAAGAAATCCTTGAAATAGAGTCCGATATAGATTCGATACCTGCAGTTTATATAAACAGTACAGTAGAAAATACGGTTTCGCGCGGTACGGTGAAAAAAACAATGCTGATTAACCTGATTAAGGATATGGGTGGTAATGAAAAGCAGCTTGCCGTTGGACAAATATCAAAAGCGGGGGAAAAAAGTGTCAGAACCGAAGGTACTGCTGTTTTTAGGGACGGAAAGCTGGCAGGCTGGCTGGATCCGTATGAAACACGCGGATACCTGTTTGCCGTTGATGAAATAGAAAGCGCCATAATTAACGTTCATACTGATAATGGAAAAATAGCGATGGAAATAATAAGATCGAAAGGAAAAATCAATGTAGCGTTTGAAAATGGCGAACCGTCAGCACTAAACATAAAAGTAAAGGTTGAGGCCAACGTGGGGGAATACCAGGGAAAAGGCAAGCTGGAGGCATCGGAAGACCTTGATGTTTTACGAGGACTACTGGAGGATGAAATAAAAAAAGAAATAAGGATGGCGGTGGAGAAAGTTCAGGAGGAGTATCACAGTGATATATTCGGTTTTGGCACATATGTGCGGAAATACCATCCGAAGTATTGGAAAAAATCAGGTAATAACTGGCTTGCCATATTCAGCGAGCTTCCTGTGGACATCCAGGTGGATGCGAAAATAATGCGTACGGGTATTGTCAAAAGTCCTGTAAATTAGGGATGGGTAAAAAATGATAATAATAATTGCGGTGTTTTTGGTTTTAATTATATATGACCTGCAAAGATTCATACGGAAAAAGGAACAGGCAAAGGTCTTTATACTGTATTTTTTCTTTATGGCGGCAAGCCTGGTTGTCAGTTTGCTTATTGAAGCAGGAAGAAGGCCTCCCAGTCCCTCTCAATGGATAGAATCTTTCATAAGGGTGATTGGAGTTATACAGTAATGGAAAAGACAAGGATATCAAGTCTTCAGCTGTTCATGATTTTATCGGGTTTTCTTTTTGGCAGTACGGTGATATTGGCTCCTGCTAAGGGAGCAAAAAATGATGCATGGCTGGCCATGCTCATCGGTGGAGCGGGTGGTACTTTACTGATGGGAATTTATGCGGCTTTAGCGACATTGAATCCGTCCAAAACATTGGTGGATATTTTAAGGGAGAGATTGGGCAAGGTTTTTGGCAATATTTTTGCGATTCTGTATATATGGTATTTCATCCACCTGGCTTCCCTGGTGCTGAGGGATTTTGGAGAATTCATCTGCACGGTTACTTTTCCCGAAACACCTATGATAGTGGTGATAGGACTTTTTGCAGCTGTACTGGTATATGTAATAAACGGTGGAATAGAAGTGATAGGAAGGCTAAGTGAGCTTCTGGTGCCTTTGATACCTTTACTGGTGTTCATTATCAGCTTATCTGTCATCACTGTCCATGATTTCACCGCTTTTCTCCCGATACTTGAAAACGGCATGATACCGGTGCTCAATGCGGCATTCAGCTTTATAAGTCTTCCCTTTGGAGAAACTGTTGCATTCCTTATGTTGTTTGTGCATTTAAACGAGAAGAAAAAGCTCAGTAAAATTGTGCTTGTATCGGCTGTTATATCAACAGTAATGGGAATTGTCGTTTTTTTAAGAGATATATTTGTTTTAGGGAGCGATTTGATGTCCCGTTCCACTTTTGTTCCCCATTTGACATCATTGCTTATACCGGGGCTTAATGTAGAGCCGCTTGTAGACATAAATCTTCTGATTGGCGGAGGAGTAAAGACTTCAATTTGCATATACGCAGCCGCACAGGGTATCTGCCAGGTGGCCGGAATTGACGACTACAGGAAATTGACCGGGGCAATTGCAACTTTCTGTGTGGTGCTTTCGGTCTGGGAATATGAAAACTTGCTGGAGATGGTCAATTGGGCTGAAAAGGTATGGCCATACTATTCAATACCGTTTCAAATTGCCATTCCCCTTCTCCTGCTCCTCCTCTCCCGACGGGATTAAGTATATTATATTTATGATAACATGAGCTTTATTTCTAAGTGTAATGATTGCATCAGGAGCTAATGAAAAAAATATAAAAAAAACAAAATTTTAAATCAGTTAAGAAGTCTTAAAGAAAGTGAAAAGAATAATTATTCAGCTCAGCAAATTTTAATGGATATAAATAATAAAAAACCTTTTTTACATTTAATATAGAAGATATAGAATTAATTGATGAGAATATTTACAGCAAAATTGCAAAAAAAGAACCCGAAGATTTTGATTTAAGCAGATGGAAAGAATTAAATATAAATGAACTGACTGTTTTGGAATCATTGCATAAGATTTTTAATGAATAGTTTTTGTCAGACAGAAAACAGAGAGAAGTATGGAATATTCCCTGCTTCTCTCTGTTTTAACGCTTGGATTTGAAAAATTCGGTCAGAATTGAAGCACATTCATCTTCCATAATTCCCGCATAAACAGTCACGCGATGGTTCAATTCTTTAAGGGTGAAAACATCGATCACCGAACCGCAGGCTCCGGCCTTTGGATCAAAGGCACCGAAATAAAGGTTTCTTATCCTTGAGTTTATAATTGCTCCGGCGCACATAATACATGGTTCAAGGGTTACATATAAATCGCAGTCGTTCAGGTACCAGTTGTTTAAAACAGAACAGGCCTTTTCAATTGCAAGAATTTCGGCATGGGCTGTTGCCCTGTTGTAAGTTTCGCGCAGGTTATGGGCCTTGGCTATTATTTCACCCTTATAAGTTATCACTGCGCCAACAGGAACCTCATCCTCCATAAAGGCTTTTTTGGCTTCTTTTAATGCCGCTGTCATAAACCGGTTAGTCATTTGAACCTCGCTTTTTCAGTATTCTTGAACCATCATTCAGGTTCATTCCGGACACTGGAACCGTCTTTATGTCTCTATTATATCAGATTAGGTTATTAAGCTGAAGTTTTGAGCATATATTTTGAATGGTATGTGCTATTGGCGGGTTAAAATCACACCTCGTTGAAAAATGTTGAACTTGCAAGGCCAATTATTCCGCTCTTGAAAATTAATATAAAGGGGGAGGCATGCTTGTAAATGAAAAATAACAGGAAGGCTCTTGTGCTGCTGCTGGCCGTATGCCTGCTTATTTTTTTCTCGATTTCGAGAACCCTGAGAAAAAGCGAAGTTGAAAAGAAGCCTGATAAAGAGCAACCGCCTGTGGTTAAAACAGATATTATAGTATATAACACGCGGAATAAAGTAGTTGAACGAATGGATCTGGATGAATATATTGTGGGTGTTGTAGCGGCAGAAATGCCTGCCAGCTTTGAAATTGAAGCATTAAAGGCCCAGGCAATCGCAGCAAGAACTTATGCCCTGGGAAGGGCACTGGGCAAATACGGGAGCCATATTGACAGGCACTATGGTGCTCATGTTTGCACCGACTCAACACATTGCCAGGCCTGGATTCCGAAGGAAATGTACCAGACCTGGTATCCCAATGCCAACGTGGAGGAAAACTGGGCGAAAATTGAAGAAGCCGTATATGGTACCAGCGGGCTGATACTGACCTATGAAGGTGAAGTCATTAATCCGCTTTATCACGCCAACAGCGGAGGAATAACCGAAGACATCCAGGAGGTGTGGAGTTCGGTCAGTGAAGTGCCGTACCTTCGAAGCGTATACAGCGAAGGAGAGTCGGATTATTCAAGTTTTGAGAAGAAAGTGGTTTTAACAGGTGAGGAAATCCGTGAGAAGCTGATGAAAGCCTACCCGGATATTGTGTTTTTGGGACCGGTGTCCGAAGATGTTGAAGTGGTCCAATATACCAACAGCCAGAGGGCTAAGGAAATAAGAATAGGGAGCATAACAATACCGGGAACGAAATTCAGGGAACTGTTTTCATTGGCATCCACAATAATGGAAATCAATTTCATAGAAGAGGATACGATGGAAGTAACAACATATGGATTCGGTCACGGTGTCGGGATGAGCCAATGCGGAGCAAATGAACTGGCGCAAAAGGGGCGCAGCTATGAATATATTCTCCAGTATTACTACACAGGTGTTGAGGTAGAACCAATTTCCAAAGAAATATTGGCTGAATTGGGCAGCTGATAATCAAAAAAATTCCTCTCATGTATAAATCCACTTCCAATGGCAATAATATTTGCTGGAGGTGGACAATGTGAGTCATAAAGGTTTTTATAATGATGATAAAGAGTGGACAGGAAAGATAAAAGAATTTCTTAAGGAAAGCGGTTTTTATATTCTTGTTGTTATAGGGCTGTGCGTTCTTGCGGTAGGCGCAGTATATTTTACAACAAATCATCTTATCACTTCACCAGAGCAATACGAGCAGGACTTGGTTCCGGACGGTGCATCGATGGATGATGAAAAGAAAGATTATGCCTCATTGGAAGATAATATAGCAGATGTGGACAAATCTGCGGTTGAACAATTGCAAACTCCCGAAAGGCGTTTTCAATACGAAACGGGCCTTAAGACACCTTCTGAACCCGATACTGGTACGGATGTTGATCTTTCAGCCAAAAATGACAATACCGCAGATGATATACCCGAAATTGCCCGGGAGGATGTTGAAACAATTGCAAAACCGACCATAGCTCCTACAGTTACACCTGTACCGTCAAAATCAATAGAGCCAGACAAGCAAAATCAGCAGGAGCAAAGCAGCGATTCTGAAGAAGTTATCAACCTGTTTGGTAAAAAACCGACCTTTGTATTGCCTCTCGAAGGAAAGATTATTACTGATTATGCAATGGACAGACTTCTTTATTCAAAAACCCTTGATGAATGGCGTACTCACAGCGGAATAGACATTGAGGGTCCCAGGGGAGAAGCAGTCAAGGCTGTAGCCGACGGCTATGTAAAGGAAATCAAGGAAGATCCCTGCTATGGCATTACCATTGTTATAGATCATGAAAACGGGTATAAATCGATCTATTCAAACCTTGCCAGTGCCAGCATGGTAAGTGTAAACCAGAAGGTTAAGGCCGGTGATGCGATTTCCAGTGTAGGAAATACAGCAATATTCGAGTGTGCCGATCCTCCTCATCTGCACTTCGAAATGTACAAGGATGATAAGCTGATAGACCCGAAAACCGTACTTCCGTTAACTAAGGAATAATGGGTATATCAAAAAACATAACCGCATTTATATGTGCATATAAATATTAACAGAAACACCTCAAGCCAGGCAGGTTCTGATGCTGTAGGAGGGAAATTGCTTTGAAGCAGTATATTGTAGAAAGGGCCCTCGAACTGGGAGCGTTTATAATTGAAAACCGGACAACAGTAAGGGCTGCAGCCCAGACCTTTGGAATCAGTAAAAGCACCGTACACAAGGATGTTACCGAAAGGCTGAAAAAGCTTAATCCGGTTATGGCAAAACAGGTCAAGAAAATTTTAGACGAAAATAAGGCTGAGAGGCACATACGAGGTGGAGAAGCCACACGGATAAAATACAAGAAAGATGAAAAAAGAGCCGGTTAAAATCCGGTTCTTTTTTTTATGCTGTTTTATGGATGTTGCAAACCAGTACCTGTGAACAGATATATCAAAACTTTTTCTAACAGTAATTCCTTATATTACATTGCATCCGGTATCCGCATGTATTAAACTAGTAAATAACCGCCGTATGGCTTTTATTGATTTTTCTTTTGCAGGAGCTGTGTATGGGAAAAAAAGACAAACCTCTGTTTATAAAAATCAACAATCTCGACAACGTGGCAATTGCTGTTAAGCACGACGGAGTTGAAAAAGGAGCCGCCGTTTCAGAAAATGTAGAGACAGTTGAATTTATTCCCCAAAGTCATAAAGTTGCTTTAAAAGATTTTAAACCTGGAGATGAAATAATCCGATACGGGGCTGTTATAGGGTATGCCAGGGAAGGCATCCCTAAGGGAAGCTGGGTCAGCGAGGATAAGGTAATCCTCCCGGAAGCCCCCGTTCTTTCTGATCTTCCCGTCGCGACCAATATCCCGGAACAGTTACCACCCCTCGATGGTTATACATTCATGGGGTACAGGAACAGTGATGGAACGGTCGGCACAAAAAACATGCTGGGAATAGTGGCATGCGTGCAATGTGTTGAAGGCGTGCTGAATATAGCGGTTGAAAAGATAAAAAGGGAACTTCTTCCGAAATACCCCAATGTGGACGGAGTAATGCCCATTAACCATAATTATGGATGCGGTGTTGCGATAAACGCACCCGAAGCCGTCATACCGATCCGAATTCTGAAGAACCTTGCAAAACACCCGAATTTTGGGGGGGGAGTGCTTGTTATAAGCCTTGGATGTGAAAAACTCCCGCCGGACAAGCTACTTCCGGAAATCCGGGAGGAAAATATAATGGTTTTCCAGGATGAGCAGGGGTTTAATCCGATGGTTGACAGAATTGTGCAAAAAGCTGATGATATTCTGAAGCGCCTGAACGACCGCAAGAGAGAGGTTTGTCCCGCATCGGATCTCGTTGTTGGGCTTCAATGCGGCGGAAGTGACGCTTTTTCGGGAATAACGGCAAACCCTGCGGTGGGATATGCAGCAGACCTGCTTGTAAGAGCCGGAGCAACGGTATTGTTTTCCGAGGTTACCGAAGTTCGTGACGGAATACACCTGTTAACGCCAAGAGCAGTTAATGCCAGTGTCGGAGAAAAACTGGTACGGGAAATGTCCTGGTATGATCGTTACCTTGAGCTGGGCGGAGTCGGAAGGGAAGCGAATACCACGCCGGGAAATAAAAAAGGCGGGCTGGTGAATATTGTTGAGAAGGCTATGGGTTCAATTGCAAAATCGGGAAGTTCGCCGATTTCAGATGTTTTAGCCCCCGGCGAAAAGGTAAGGCCTGATCAGAAGGGACTGATATTTGCTGCAACGCCCGCGAGTGATTTCGTATGCGGTACATGCCAGCTGGCGTCGGGAATTACATTACAGGTTTTCACAACGGGAAGGGGAACAACCTATGGCCTTGCAATGGCACCGGTGATAAAGGTTTCAAGCCGGACCGATTTGGCTGCGAAGTGGAAGGATTTGATTGATGTTGACGCAGGCAGGATAGTATCGGGCGATGCGACAATTGAAGAGGTCGGAATGGAAATTTTTAAACTTATTCTTGAAGTTGCAAGCGGAAACAGGAAGGTTTGGACAGATTATTACGGTATATATAATGCGATATGCCTGTTCAATCCCGCGCCAGTAACCTGAGTAAGATTTTTGGACACCCGGAATCATAGTTGCTGTTCAGAGGTTGGTATAGCAGCGGGTGATTCGGCACAGAGCAGCACACTTCAAAGCCACGCCGCAGTCCGGTAAATTAAGAGCGTGGAACTGAGCGTCACCGGATATGGTGACCACAACGTCATTTTTATTTTAAAATGTGGAGCGTGGGCTTCAGCAGGTAAACGGGTATCTCTGAACGGCAACAAATCAGCAAATGGTTTTGCGATGATTCTTAAGGATATATGGAAAAGGAGAAACGGTTATGTTAAGTATCAATGATGTAAAGGGAGTTATTCCTCCAATCATTACCCCGGTGGATGCCGAAGAAAACGTTGATAAGGCCGGATTGCAAAGGGTTATTGACTATGTGATTGAAGGTGGGGTGCACGGAGTATTTGTTCTTGGCAGCAACGGTGAATTTTACGCCTTTGATTACGAAAACCAGAAAAGGGCGGTTGAAATTACCGTAGAACATGTGAATAAAAGAGTCCCGGTTTATGCAGGAGCAAGTGCGATAACCACAAGGGAATGCGTGAAACTTGCGAAAATGGCTGAAAGTATAGGAGCTGATGCAGTAACCGTGCTGACACCTATGTTTATAAAACCCAATGAAAACGAAATGTACGAGCATTTCAAAACAATCGCCAAATCGACAAACCTGCCGGTGCTGCTGTATAACAACCCCGACAAAACAACCAACAATATTTCTGTGCCATTGCTTGCGAAACTTTCGCAGATAGACAATATAGTGGGCATAAAAAACACGTCGCTGGATTTTTCCCAAACAATTGAATATATAAGGGTTACAAGGAACAACTCCAATTTCAGGGTATTAAGCGGTTCAGACTATACGATCTTCGGAACACTTGCATACGGTGGAGCGGGGTGTGTAGCAGGAACTGCAAATGTAGCACCAAAGCTGGTCGTCGAAATCTATGAGAAGTATATCGCCGGAGATCTTGAAGGGGCCCTGGATGCCCAGTTTAAACTGATACCGCTCAGAAATGCATATAATTACGGCAGTTTCCCAGTGGTAATGAAGGACTGCATGAACCTGCTGGGGCTTCAGGTCGGAAACCCGGTGAAACCGATTGACCATTGCTCACAGGAAAGGCTTGACGCCCTGAAAAAAATTCTGTCGGACTTGGACCTTGTAAATGAATAAAAGTACATATAAAGCAAAGATATGCAAGGAGGAGAGCAACTATGAGAATAGGATTTATCGGGCTTGGGATAATGGGTAAGCCCATGGCAAAAAACTTGATTAAAGCCGGATATAAGCTTGTAGTATGTGATTTGGTCAAATCTGCAGTGGACGAGCTTGCAGCCGCCGGAGCTGAAACCGCTTCCAACGGCAGGGAGGTTGCATCAAGAAGCGATGTCATTATTACAATGCTTCCGAATTCGCCCCATGTTAAAGCCGTCGTTTTAGGAGAAAACGGTATTATAGAAGGTGCAAAACCCGGTTCTGTTGTTATAGACATGAGTTCAATCGCACCTCTAGCCAGCCGTGAGATTTACGCCGCCCTTGAAAAGAAGGGTATTGATATGCTTGATGCTCCGGTCAGCGGCGGCGAGCCAAAGGCCATTGACGGAACATTGTCTGTAATGGTCGGCGGAAAAAAAGAAGTTTTTGATAAATACTATGACATAATGAAAGCCATGGCCGCATCGGTCGTATACGTAGGAGAAATTGGCGCGGGAAATACCGCAAAATTGTGCAATCAAATTATCGTAGCACTCAACATCGCGGCAGTATCAGAGGCTTTCATCCTTGCAAAAAAAGCAGGCGTGGATCCCGAGCTGGTTTACCAGGCAATCAGGGGAGGACTTGCAGGAAGCACCGTAATGGATGCAAAAGTACCGATGATGCTGGACAGGAATTTTAAACCCGGCTTCAAAATCGACCTGCATATAAAGGACCTGAACAATGTCCTCGAAACATCCCACAGTGTTGGTGTTCCGCTGCCGTTAACCTCGCAGGTTATGGAGATTATGCAGGCAATAAAACTGGATGGCTGCGGGGTGGAAGATCACTCAAGTATTGTGAAGTATTACGAAAAAATAGCAAATACGATTCTGGAAAGATGAATTAAGCTTTTTTGTCTCATAATAAAAGCATTAAAAACCGGGAGAGAAATATCGTCATCCCGGTTTTTTGGTTACTGTTCGGAAATTTGTAAGAACAAAACACCCGGAGCAGGACATGTATATGGACATTGCTAATTACTTCTGAACAGTAACCTTTTCTGCGATTTTTATGCCATAACTTCAAAATACATTTGCATTCCTCGGCAAATGTGATAATATAAAAACAGACAAAAGCTGACATGGCAAAATTTATATTTTTTATTATACTTCGGGGAATATGTCTGTACATAAATAAACATGGGTATAATAGATATGCTTGAGCGCTGTCAATATATAAAAATACATAAAGGTAAGGGGTTGTCTTAATTGGGCCTTGGACTTGATATAGGTATTGATTTAGGAACTGCTACCATATTGATCTATATAAAGGGAAAGGGTATTGTTCTAAGGGAGCCCTCTGTAGTAGCAATCGACAAATCCACCAACAAGTTGTTGGCAGTCGGGGAAGAAGCCAGGAAGATGCTTGGCAGGACCCCGGGAAATATTGTTGCCATCAGGCCGCTGCGTGACGGTGTTATATCGGATTACCAGGTAACCGAACGAATGCTTAAATATTTCCTGAACAAGGTCTGCAGCAGGAGTATGTTCAAGCTTTTTAAACCGAGGGTCATGATATGCGTTCCAAGCGGAGTAACCGAAGTGGAAAAGCGTGCGGTTGAGGACGCTGCAATCCAGGCCGGTGCGCGAAAAACATACCTTATTGAGGAACCAATTGCCGCTGCGATAGGAGCAGGAATAGACATTACAAAGGCCTGCGGCAGCATGGTGGTTGACGTGGGCGGAGGAACAACCGATATTGCCGTTATATCCCTTGGCGGGACAGTTGTCAGTACAACCATAAAAGTTGCCGGGGACAAGTTTGATGAAGCCATAATAAGGTATATGCGCAAGAAACATAACATAATGATCGGCGAGCGTACCGCCGAGGAAATAAAGATTAAAATCGGAACGGTTTTCCCGAGAAAAGAAGAAGTTGTAATGGATGTAAGGGGAAGAAACCTTGTATCTGGTCTTCCCAAAACCATACAGGTGACTTCGTCCGAGATAATGGAAGCATTGGAAGAGCCCGTATCAAGTATAGTGGACGCAGTACATTCCGTGCTTGAAAGAACGCCCCCTGAGCTGTCGGCGGATATCAGTGACAGGGGAATTGTTATGACGGGCGGCGGCTGCCTTGTTTATGGGTTTGATAAACTGCTTCAGCAGAGAACGGGCATAGACGTTTTCATAGCAGAAGACGCGGTTTCATGTGTAGCTCTTGGAACCGGAAAGGTTCTGGATAATATCGAGATACTGGAAGAATCGAGCATGGAAAAAGCAAATTACCGAAGATAGAGTAAAAAAAGACTGTTTCAAAAATTTGAAACAGTCTTTTTTTTATAAAAATATTATTTCTTTTCAATAAGTTTCCGATAAATAATCCGAGGATTATTTATGATCACACTGAATGTGACCGTTGACAAAAGAGGAGATATTTATGGTAAGAGGACTTTACACTTCGGGCTGGAGCATGCTGGCTCTGAATAAAAAGATGGATGTTCTGACCAATAACCTGGCCAATGTTTCAACTACGGGGTATAAAAAAGATACCGTTGTCCTTGAAGGTTTTCCAAAGCTCCTGGCAGAAAGGCTTCACGATAATTCGAATGGTCCGGCAAGGGGAGTTCCGGTAGGGGAACTGTCCTTCAGCAACGATGTAGGGGAAGTATATACTTACTTTAACCAGGGTACGCTGCTGAAGACCGATAACGGTCTTGATATGAGCATTAAGGATGATGGCCGGGCATTCTTCACCATAACCATACCGGGCAGAGGGCAATTTTATACAAGGGACGGCAGCTTCAAGCTGAATGCCAATGGGCAGCTTGTTACCGGTAAGGGTTACTTTGTGATGGGACAAAACGGGATTATACAGTTGAACGGGAGCAATTTTACCGTCGGGGAGGACGGAACAATTGTCCAGGACGGGCAGGTTGTAGATCGGCTTATTATAACCCAGTTTCAAAATCCCGGCAGCCTGAGGAAAAACGGTGAAAACCTCTTCAGTGCGTCTCCGGATTCTGTTGTTGAAGATTTCTCAGGTGTGGTTTTACAAAACTTTCTTGAACAATCAAACGCCGAGGCGGTAAGGGAAATGGTGGATATGATATCGCTGATGCGAAGTTATGAAGCCAATCAGCGGGTTATCAGCGTAATAGATGAAACCTTGGGCAAAGCAGTTAATGAAGTAGGAAAAGTATAATATATAAACCTGTAAATCAGAGTGATAATTAGAAATAAAAGGGTGATAAAGCATGATGAGAGCACTTTTTACAGCAAGTTCGGGCATGAAGGCAATGCAGTTCAACGTGGACACAATTTCGAACAACCTTGCAAATGTGAATACATATTCCTATAAAAAAGAAAGGGCCGAATTTGAAGACTTATTATATGTTACCATGGAAAGGGCATATATATTGGAAAACCAGGGCCGCCCGTCAAACCTGCAGGTTGGGCATGGTACGGTTATAAGATCGGTTTCCAGGGATTTTACCGAAGGCAGCCTGCTTCAAACCGAAAACAAGCTGGATTTCGCCATTATAGGAGAAGGATTTTTCAGTGTACGCTACCCCGACCAGAACATATATTACACCCGTGACGGAAGCTTTAAACTGTCTGTTACCGATGAGGGCAATATGCTGACAACAGCAAGGGGTTATCCAGTTCTTGATGAAAACGGCGAGCCAATTTATTTCGATTATCCGCTTGAGCAGATGATAATATCCGAGAACGGCGAGATCAATTATAAGGACGAGGATGGCTTTATCATTCCGACAGGCCAGAGAATAGGTATTTTCAAATTCAACAATCCGCAGGGTCTCGAAGCTATTGGCGGTAACCTGTATGCTGAAAACACTGCCTCGGGTTTTGCGGTTTTGGATGAAGAACTGGGGGAACCAAGCATAATTAGGCAGGGATACCTGGAAGCATCGAATGTCCAGGTAGTGGAAGAGATGGTAAACCTGATTACCGCGCAGAGGGCATACGAGTTGAATTCCAAGGCTATAACGACAGCCGATGAGATGATGAGTATAGCCAATAACCTGAAAAGGTAATGCAGCTGCATGAAGGATTATCCCGATATTGACAAACAGGTCTGCCAGGTTACTGGTTATATGAATTAACCCGAATAAGTATTGAAGGAGTTACCGATGAAAATAGACGGTATTGGTACGATAAATCTGCAGAGCAGCATAACGCAAAAACAGGTTGGAGAAGAAAAGGCTTTCGAAGAAGTCCTGACAAGGGCATATACCGATGGTGATAAAGAGAAACTGAAGGAAGCCTGCAAGGATTTCGAGGGTATTTTTCTGGGCATGATGTTCAAGCAAATGAAAAGGACAGTACCCGAAAGCGAGCTTTTTCCCAAGAGTTATGCCCGGGAAATATTTGAAGAAATGCTCGATGAAGAGCTTGTCAACAACGCAAAGGGTACAGGACTTGGTATTGCTGATGTTCTTTACAAGCAATTGAGCGCCAACCTTGACAAAATATATAATGTAAGCAGGAAAGAATCAGAATAACAGGTTTTTTGGAACCTGCATCATTCTGCTGTTATTGATTGATATTATGACAGGCCCATCCGTAGAAAGGCAAAAGCTTTATCACGGAGGGCTTTGTTTGTGTTTGGACTCAAAGCAATGTGCATAAGTACGTGCTTTCCTGCCCGAGGAGGCAAAACGCCCGAAGCAGGGCCCGAAAACGGATATTGCATACCGGTACCTCTGAATAGTAATGCAGTATATTATCCGCCAGTATGACACTTATGGAAAACGTTATGCAAAAGCAATTAATCATGGTATAATAAATCGTGCCGGTTTATACCGATTTGTATAAAAAACCGGAAAATGATTAGTTTTTGTGGAATAAACAGGGGTGTACTTTTGAGAAAAAGCGTAAAATCAATAGTTGTATTTTTGCTATCCTTTTTATTTTTCATTAACGTCAACATTGCAGCATCTGCCGAAAGCAAGTCCGATGCAGGGTTGAAAGCTGCCAGGCAGGTCTCGTGGCCATTGTTCACAAACATTGAAGTTCTTTACCCTGTACATTTGCGCCGCGATGTTTTTTTCGACGGCAGGCTGACCGGGGAAAACATTGAATATCTCAAAAGCATACCTCACACCGAGGCTCTGAGCGCACTAAATGTGCTTCGTGGCAACAGCGACGGCAATCTCATGCTGGATAAATTCACGGAGCGGGTTGAAGGTGCGGTAATGCTTGTAAGGCTGTTGGGTGCAGAAGAGTATGCCGGATCCGCAGGATTGTACCACCCGTTTTCCGACGTTCCCGACTGGGCGAATCCATATATCGGGTATTTATACCAAACCGGCCTTACAAACGGTATCGGGAATAATAAATTTGGTTCCCGTGACTACACTGATGAAAAATCATACCTGGCTTTTCTGCTGAGGGCACTTGGTTACAGCGATAAAAACGGCAGGGATTTTACCTGGGATACAGTGGGCAGTACCGCACTTAAGGCAGGTCTGCTTGTACCCGGTGAAGAGGTGCTAATCAGCAATCTGCTTAAGCGGGAGCGCCTTTCACAGCTTTCGTGGAGAGCCATGTTTCTGAATCACAGGGTGCATAACAAGCCTTTGTTAATCTGTTTGTACGAGCAGGGCATGATTAAACACGAGAATCTTGCCGCTTTGTTTGCCAATAACAGGAACAGGCTTATTGATCAATGGTTTGATAACCTTTCGAAGCTTGAAAAAGCTTTTGTCGGGCATGACGAGAAAATAGAGCTGACGATTAGTCAGAAGCAGAAGAACAGCAACTACCATGAATACCTTGAATATGTCCTGGAAAGGGTTCAGCTGAGTACCGGCGTGTTTCTGCATGAGTATTCCATTGAGCTTTGGCAGTACGGCAGCAATTATACACTGATTCTTTACCCGAGGTATGCAAATACCGCATCGGGTGATGCAAAGCTTCGGCAGTTGGTGGATGAAATTATTTCCGGGATAATATCACCGGGCATGACCGATTATGAAAAAGTAAAGGCGGTACATGATTACCTTGTAACCCGCCTTGAATATGATACAAGGGAGAACCAGGAGGTTGCCCCTTCGTCGTTTAGCGCGCTGGGGGCCCTGGAAACCGGGATTGCCGTCTGCAAGGCTTATTCGGAGCTTATGGCTCTCATTCTGAACAGGGCAGGTGTTCCGTGCCGTATTGTCGTAGGTTCGGCAAACCGGACAGAACATGCGTGGAACATGGTATGCATTGACGGTGAGCTTTACCATGTTGATACAACATGGGACGATCCCGTATCAAATTACAAGCGAAACACCATCAGGTATGATTATTTCAACTTATCCGATGCGGATATAGGAAGGGATCACTATTGGAACAGGAATAATTATCCGGCCTGTACTTCGACAGAACAGAATTATTTTGTTAAAAACAACCTGATATATAAGAATACGGAGGATTTCCGGGCTGCAATTACAGAGCTGGTCGAAAACAGGAAAACCGATCTGACCATCAGGTATCTTGGCGATAACTATAATGAAATCGACATTCATAGAATTATCAATGAGGTTAACTCGGTCTCAGGCTATGTAATATCACGATATGTTTATTCAGTCAACGAAGCCATGGGAGTTATTTACCTGGAAGCAATAGAATACAACGAGTAAACATGCTTTTGGGTGTCATCCCTGTCAGAAAAGAGTAATTACTGCATGTTTTTTGTGATGCAGTATTAATCCATTTCCCGATGCATTCTCCGAAAGCCTCGCATATACCGCCTTAAGCAAACCGCGGCATATATGGATATTAAAATACGACATTTTCATAACAAAGATGTCGGGTTTTTATATTAAAAAAAATACCGTGAAAGTATAATCAAATTGACAGCATTTCTTTATTTTGCAACCACTGTTTTGCATAAAATAAAACCTGCGTATATAAAGCCAGATAAGCGGAGGTGTTTCAAAATGCCGGATACCGGAGTAAACAGGAAGAAAACCCGAAATGTTTTGTGGTACGACAAGCCGGCAAATATCAGAAACGGCTGGGATTATGCGCTGCCTCTCGGAAACGGCAGGATTGGCGCGATGATCTACGGCGGGGTTGAGAATGAGCTTATACGTCTGAATGAAGACAGTATCTGGTACGGAGGACCCAGGGACAGAAACAACCCTGACGCATTTCGCAACTTGCAGACAATTCGTGATCTGATTTCAAGTGGAAGAATAAAAGAGGCCGAGGACCTGGCCGCCGTTGCTTTATCGGGGGTCCCGGAAAGTCAGAGGCATTACCAGCCTCTCGGGGAGATATACTTTCATTTCGAAGCTCAGAATAATCCATCGGATTACAGGAGAGAACTGGACATAGATAACGCGGTCTCCAGGGTGGAATACAGGGCAGGGGACACTTTGTATACCCGGGAAATGTTTATAAGTGCACCTCAGCAGGTTTTTGTGATCAGGATGAAGGCTGAAGGCAGCGGAAGCATATCATTCAGAACGATATTAAGAAGGGCGCGGTATTTTGAAAAAGTGGACCGCATCGGCGGGAATACCCTGAAGATGTCCGGAAGCTGCGGCGGGGAAGGTGCTGTTAATTACTGCACGGTAATGCGCATCATCCCGGAAGACGGAAGCATTCAGTCCATAGGTGAACACTTGATTGTAAAGGACTCAAAAAGCTTGATTGTCCTGCTGTCTGTTGCTTCATCATTCAGGCATGCCGATTACGAACAGGAGAGTTTCAGGATCCTGGAGGAAGCTGAAAAATATACCTATGATGAACTGCTTGAAAATCATATTGAGGATTATAAAGAACTGTTCAACCGCGTTTCTTTAGAGATAACGAAAGGTGAGGCCAGTGACGGTCCTGACGGCCTGCCCACCGATGAAAGGCTTGAGAGGCTTAAAGCCGGTCACGATGATCCCGGCCTGGTAAGCCTTTATTTCCAGTTCGGACGTTACCTTCTGATATCCTGCAGCCGTCCCGGAACCCTTCCGGCCAACCTTCAGGGCATATGGAACAAGGATTACCTTCCTCCATGGGACAGCAAGTATACAATAAACATCAACACGCAGATGAATTATTGGCCGGCCGAGGTGTGCAATTTGCCGGAATGCCACCTGCCGCTTTTTGATCACATTGAAAGAATGCGTGAGCCCGGAAGGAAGACTGCACGTGTGATGTATAACTGCCGTGGATTTACGGCTCACCATAATACCGACATATGGGGTGATACCGCTCCACAGGATATATATTTCGGTGCAACATACTGGCCCATGGGTGCTGCGTGGCTGTGCCTCCATCTTTGGGAGCACTATGAATATACCTGCGATAATGATTTTCTTGCAAAAGCTTACCCAACGATGAAGGAAGCGGCAGAATTCCTGCTGGACTACCTGATTGAAGATGAAAAAGGGAGACTTGTAACAAGCCCGTCGGTATCACCGGAGAATACGTATATACTCCCTGACGGCGAAAGCGGAAGAATATGCCAGGGCCCGTCGATGGACAGCCAGATAATCCGCGAACTGTTTACAAGCTGCATTAAGGCCGCGTCCATTCTTGATATGGATAAGGAATTTGCAGGTGAACTTGCAGCCGTGCTTGAAAGAATACCAAAGCCCGAGATTGGTAAATACGGCCAGATCAAAGAGTGGTCTGAAGATTATGAAGAGGCAGAACCCGGGCACAGGCATATCTCCCATCTTTTTGCGCTGCATCCGGGAAAACAGATATCGGTGGATAAGACCCCGGAGCTTGCAAAAGCCGCCCGTGTGACACTTGAAAGAAGGCTTGCCCATGGCGGAGGCCATACCGGATGGAGCAGGGCATGGATAATCAATATGTGGGCAAGGTTGGAAGATGCCGGGAAAGCATATGAAAATGTTCTGGAACTTCTGAAAAAATCAACGCTTCCGAACCTGTTTGACAATCATCCTCCGTTCCAAATTGACGGTAATTTTGGAGGAACTGCAGGCATAGCTGAAATGCTGCTTCAGTCCCATGACGGAATGATAAAATTATTGCCCGCGCTTCCAAAAGCCTGGGCAAACGGCCATGTTAAAGGATTACGGGCACGCGGCGGATTTGAACTGGAGTTTGAATGGAAGGGAGGAAAACTTGTCAGGGCTTACGTCCTTTCAAACAACGGCGGTGTATGCCGCATAAGGAAACCTGCGGGAGAAATAATGGAACTTGAGACCGAAAGAGGACGTACTTATGATTTAATGGCTCCCGGTATGTAATTTCAGGGGGGAAATACCGGGGGTAAACGTGACAATGGTGAAAGTTTTCTGAAAACCTTTGTGTTTCTGGTTCAGTCTGCTGCAGGCAGCACACTATGACGAATGCTTTCTGCCCGAACCCTGTATGGATGTTTATGGCCGATAAAATCAAAAAGGATGCAGATAATTGCATAACTGGAAAACAAAAATCCATGACCGATTAGAAAAATGATTTATTTAAGGAAAAACAAGGAGGTTTAATATGGACAGGCAAAAGTATCTTAAAGAAATCGAGGATGTAATACAAAGAGGCCCGTTCAAGGATTCGTGGGATTCTTTGTTCGGCTTCACTCCGCCCGGCTGGTTCAACAAGGCAAAGTTCGGAATATTCATCCATTGGGGTGTTTACTCTGTGCCTGCATTCAACAACGAGTGGTATTCAAGAAACATGTATATTCAGGGCTCACCTGAGTTCAATCATCACATTGAGACCTACGGGGAACATAGGAATTTCGGATATAAAGATTTTATACCTATGTTCAAGGCTGAAAAATTCAATGCCGATGAATGGGCAGAACTTTTTAAACAGGCCGGTGCCCGTTATGTTGTTCCTGTTGCGGAGCATCACGACGGATTCCAGATGTATAGAAGCGAGCTTTCCCGGTTCAATGCATATGAAATGGGACCGAAACGAGATGTGCTGGGAGAGCTGAAAGAAGCTTTTGAAAAAAGGGGCCTGATACTCGGTGCTTCCTCGCACAGGGTTGAGCATTGGTTTTTCATGTGTCATGGGAAGGAATTTGACAGTGACATAAAGGAACCCCTTGTGTGCGGGGATTTCTACTGGCCTGCCATGCCCGAACCCAATCATCATGATTTGTTCAGCAAACCTGAGCCGTCACAGGAGTTCCTCGAGGACTGGCTTCTGCGTACATGTGAAATTGTTGACCGGTATCGTCCGAAGCTTGTATACTTCGACTGGTGGATCCAGCACAGCGCCGTTAAACCATACCTGAAAAAATTCGCAGCTTATTATTACAACAGGGCTAAGGAATGGGGCATCGATGTAGCAATATCATACAAGCATGAAGCCTTCATGTTCGGAAGCGCGATAGTCGATGTTGAACGCGGACAGTTTTCCGAACAGAAACCATATTACTGGCAGACCGATACGGCTGTTGCAAGAAATTCCTGGTGTTACACCGTTAATAACCGGTACAAGTCGGCAACCGAAATTATTTGCGACCTCGTGGACATCGTAAGCAAAAACGGATGCCTGCTTCTGAATATCGGTCCGAAAGCCGACGGAACGATACCTGACGAAGACAGGGCAATACTGCTTGAAATCGGCGATTGGTTAAAGACTAACGGAGAAGCAATTTATGACAGCAAGGTATGGCGTTATTACGGGGAAGGTCCTACCAAAGTTGAAGAGGGTCAGTTTACCGACGTAAGCTCTAAACAATTTACACCTGAAGATATTCGCTTTACGGTAAATGGTTCATGCATCTATGCCTGCGTACTGTCCTATCCTGAAAACGGGGTTGTTAAAATAAAGTCCCTTGCAGAAAAGGATGCTTCAAAGCTTCCGCATTTTCATGGGATCATAAAGGATGTTTCAGTCCTGGGCTTTGATGAAAAGCCGCGCTGGGAAAGAAACGAAGAAGCTCTTACAATTACCACCGAAAAAGTAAAAAGTGACAAGCCGGTAGTATTCAAGATCCTGGTGGATTAAGGCCTGATCACTGGTTTATTTTCCTGAATTCGCTCGGACTCATTTTATAATATCTCCGGAATGCGGCAGAAAAATGTTCGGGGGAAGAATAGCCAAGGGTGTCTGAAATATACGCAATGCTTCGATCCTTTTCCTTCAATAGCAGCGAAGCCATGGACATCCTCGCTTCTTCCTTTTTTTGCTGGAATGATTTCCCGTAATATTTCCATATCAGGCGCTGTGTCTGGCGGGGGCTGAGTCCCAGCTTGTTTGCCAGATCATTGAGGGAAAGGGAAGCATATTCATAAAGAAAATATTCCTCTATTATAATGGAGTTACTGTCCATAAGATTGCCCGGGGCCAAATGATCCCGGGCATGCTTTTCATTGTCATAATTTCTGACAAGGTATATCAGCAGCTGTGCCAGCATTAATTCAACCTGTTTCCGGTAGCCGGTGTACTTGCATTCCAGTTCTTTAAACATCTGCTTCATAAGAGCGTGGATTCCATGATTGTCCTTTCCAAACCAGAAGGGCGTGGAAATAAAGGCGTTCATTAACGGAGAGTTTATTTTTTGTGCGGATTTTATCATTTTAATATAAACGCAGTATTCATGCATCGGATCATGGGGCAGCGGGAATTGGGCATGTTCTACATGGGGACCGGTAACATAAAGCGTATTCGGTGTTATATCATAATAAGCACCGTTGGCTATCAGCCTGCCATAGCCAAACGGAATGTAATGAATTTCAAAACATCCTTTCCCATGGCTGTGGGAGGGAATGGTCCTGGTAAAACGTTCAAAAATTATATTCGGTGCGCTGAATGAAACACCGTCCAGGGTAAAATTGAAATCCACATCCGAATAAGTTATTCTCATAATTTCCTCTTTCCAAACTGATAGGTTTCGATAAAAAACCGAAGAATAAAAGTGCGGTGCATTTTATTCTTGACCTCCTTTAAATTATACCATGAAATATATAAAAACGTGACATGAATCTCATGTAAATGTCGTGTTTTTATATTAATTTAAACACCGGAGAAGTATAATTAAGCTGTAGCATTGTGCAGAAATTACAGGCTGAATTGATTCTATCGCTTTGAAATTTTGTTCTACGGATTATTATTCGCTTTCATTAATTTTCAAAATGTTTGGGAAAGGGTGTGTAAATATGGGCATTCAGGGGAAAATGAAAGGAGCAATACTCCCTGGAAACAGCACGGTGGAAATAAGAGAGTTTGACATTCCGAAGCCGGGATACGGACAGGTGCTTATTCAAACAAAGGCAACCACGATTTGCGGCAGTGACATTCGTTGCATTTACAGGGAGCATACAGGCAAAGGTCCCGAAGGATATATACCGGGGACCATAGCAGGCCATGAGCCATGCGGTATTATTGTTGAAGAGGGAGAAGGACTCAAACGCTTTAAAAAAGGCGACAGGGTAATTGTTTACCACATTTCGGGATGCGGTGTATGCAATGACTGCAGGAGAGGCTTTTATATTTCCTGTAAAAGCAAATACCGCCAGGCATACGGCTGGCAGCGCCACGGAGGTATGGCTCCTTATATACTGGCAGAAGAAAAGGATTTAATTGAACTGCCTGATGAACTGACTTATAAAGACGGTGCCCAGGTTGCCTGCGGTTTTGGAACCGTATATGAGGCAATCGAGAAGATAGGCGTTTGCGGTAATGACGCGGTCCTGGTAACTGGCCTCGGCCCTGTCGGAATGGCTGCGCTTATGATAGCAAAAGCAATGGGAGCCAATAAACTTATTGGTGTTGAAATGAATGATTACAGGATTAACCTGGTAAAACAGCTTGGACTGGCAGATTACGTATTCAAACCCGGAGATAACACCCTGGAGCAGATTTATGAGGTAACCGGGGGAAAAGGAGTAGAACGGGCAATTGATGCGAGCGCCAGTGACCCCGGAAGACAATTGGCAATTCGTGCGACAAGGGAATGGGGTAAGATTGCATTCGTAGGAGAGGGAGGAACCTGCACCTTCCAGCCAAGCCCGGATATTATTCATGGTCAGAAAACCATCTACGGTTCATGGGTAACATCGCTGTGGAAGATGGAAGAACTGGTGGAACGCCTGGTACGCTGGGGAATCCATCCCGAAAAGCTTATCACCCATGAGTTTACGCTTGATCAGGCCGGAGAAGCATATAAACTAATGGCAGAAGGAAATTGCGGAAAAGTTGCGGTAGTATTCAATGACTAATAGGAAAACGGAGGAGAGAAAAGTGAAAATAGATCAGGATAAGATACCCAAAAGAGCACTGAGCAGTGGAGAAAAAATCCCCTGCATAGGTTTGGGGACCTTCGGATCTGACAAATACAATGCGCAGCAGGTGGCAGAAGCGGTATACGGTGCGGTAAAATTCGGATACCGGCTGATAGACTGCGCTTCGGTATACCAGAATGAGGCTCAGATTGGAGAGGTCCTCGAACGGTTAATGCAGGAGAAAGTTGTGGACCGCAGGGAACTGTTCGTCGTGTCAAAAGTGTGGAATGACATGCACGACAAGGTCCTCATCTCCTGCAAGAAAAGCCTTCAGGATCTGAAGCTTGATTACCTTGATTTATATCTTATACACTGGCCGTTTCCAAATTACCATGCTCCGGGATGCGACGCCGATTACCGCAATCCGGACGCAAGGCCGTTTTCAGTGGATGAGTTCATGAATACATGGAGGCAATGCGAGGAACTGGTGGAAAAAGGGCTGGTACGGTATATCGGAATGAGCAATATGACAGTCCCGAAAATGGACGCTGTACTTCCTTTGTGCAGGATAAAGCCTGCCGTACTTGAAATGGAACTGCATCCTTCCTTCCAGCAGCCCGAATTGTTTAACTATGCAGTTTCTCACAACATCCTGCCCTTCGGATATTGCCCGCTGGGATCTCCATCGCGCCCCGAGCGTGACCGCACCGAAGATGATGTTGTGGATATGGAACTGCCTGCTGTTGTGAAGGCGGCACAGGCCCATGGGGTGCATCCTGCTGAAATTTGCCTGAAATGGGCTGTGCAAAGAGGACAGGTACCCATACCGTTTTCAGTAAAGGAACACCAGTATAAGGCCAACTTGACCTGCGTAACCGAAGACCCGCTGACAGAAGAGGAAATGGAAGCCATCCGGCTGGAAGACAGGAACTGCCGCCTTATAAAAGGCCAGGTATTCCTGTGGGAAGGCGCCGGGGGATGGGAAGATTTATGGGACATTGACGGAAAAATAACGGTTTAAGTTTCCGGCAAAAACACCTGTTACAATCCTTGATTAAAAGGCAGCCAATATTCTGATTCTGCTGCTGTAAAAGCCGGTGTGGTTTATGCGAAGAAAACGGTTTATTTCGGGATATTGGCTGCGTGTTATTAAAACAGGGAAGGAGCGGAATTATGTTAAAAGGAATTCCAAAGATACTTTCACCAGAACTGTTAAAAGTACTGTGCGAAATGGGGCATGGTGACCGAATCGTGATTGCCGACGGCAATTTTCCGTCCGAGTCGGTGGGGAAAAACGCCAGGGTCATCCGCATGGACGGGCATGGGACATGTGAGTTGCTTGAAGCAATCCTTACCCTGTTTCCGCTGGATACCTATGTGGAACATCCCGTTCTGCTTATGCAGAAGGTTCCGGGAGATAAAGTGGAAACACCAATATGGGATGACTATGCAGATATAGTTAAGAAATATGATCAACGCGGTGCAGGTGCCATATCTCATCTTGAACGCTTCAAGTTCTACGAGGAAGCATCTGAAGCCTATGCGATTATTGCCACCGGAGAAGGTGCGCTTTACGCAAATATAATGCTGCAGAAGGGCGTTGTAGTATAACAAGGTGTAACGAGCGCTAACCTCTGTCCGCGTTGAATTGAAGAACGGCGGGAGTCCGGCACATAGCGCATTGTGTCCATAAAGAGGTTGAAATAATGCAGCCCCATTAAAGAAAATGCAACGGAAATGCAATAAGCTGTGAAGAATAGGAATTCGGGTAAAAATTTCCGTTTGCAATGTCGGAGACGGTTTTCTTCAGCAGGGCTGCATTTGCATTAAAAATACCGGTTTGCAGGACCAGGCAGCTACCTGTGGCTGCATTTGCTTTGACAATTAACTTCTATAATTTGCATTGCAAATTTTCTGACAAAACCGTTGCAAAAAAACAAGATATGTTGTAAAATAAAATCCGCAGCTTAAATCGGGGTGTAGCGCAGTTGGTAGCGCACGTGGTTTGGGACCATGGGGCCGGGGGTTCAAGTCCTCTCACCCCGACCAGAACAATAAAACAGGATTGTTATAATGAGAGCCGGTCCAACAGGACCGGCCCTTGTTATATTTCAGCTTTGACTCCATCAAAGTAAAGCTCTTAGAAGTTTGTAATCAAGAGCTCGCTAATCTTACCTCTTGAATTTCCTTTGCTGTTTATCATACGTGATGCCTTGACACGCTCGATCTTATACTTTTCATATAACTTGTCAAAGAACTCATCCGCAGGGTCCTGGTTTTTTGGATCAGAGTTGCTGACGATTATCTTGGCGCCTTTTTCAGTAAGGTGGTCTATGTATGCTGCTAGCCGCCTTTGTTCATCGTCGTCAAAGTCCCCTTCGGTATAAGATGTGAAGCTCGATGTCGTGCTCAGAGGCCTGTATGGCGGGTCGAAGTACACCAATGTGCTTTCATCAATGAAGCTCTCGGAGTCGGTAAATTGCCCGCAAACGATTTCAACATTCTGAAGTGCCTTTGAAACCGCCGTAAGGTTGTCTCTATCGCATATAGTTGGATTGGCGTAATCACCGGCGGGAGTGTTGAAATGTCCCTTCTTGTTGACCCGGTAAAGACCATTGTAGCATGTCCTGTTTAGAAATATCATCAGGGCTGCTTTTCTGATATTATCGTTTTCGTTCCGGTTAACTTTGATTTCGTTATACTCCCTTCTCATTTCATAGTAGAAAGCACTTCTTTTTTCCCTGCCAAGAGGAAGATAAATCGTCTCGAACTCCGAAAGCTCTCTGATCAGGTCAGCCGGATAATCCCTTATAATCCTATATGCATTGATAAGATCGGCATTTATATCACTAATATAGACCTTTTCAAAATCGTGCGACGGAAGAATATCAAAAAGCACTGCTCCGCCGCCAACAAAAGGTTCGGCGTATTTTTTTATGCCCATCTTAAGTGCTCTTTGGTATTTCTCTCTTATCCGCGGAAGCAGCTGGCTTTTCCCGCCTGCCCATTTAACAAACGGGCGCAGAGCAGGTTCTTGTTCCGTTTTTTTCCCGTTGAAGAATACCGGATTAAATTCGGTTATTTTCTTTGTACAGCGGGCATCTTTCGGCTTTTTCGCACCTTCAGGCATGAGCCGCATATTCTCCACCTTTTCTGTATTTTCTATACATCCATCTTTGCATGGAACAGACACTCTATTTGCGTTACTCCCCATTTTTCTGCTGCATCTCCTGCCGATATGCATTCCGTTAAGTACCTCCAAAAGTGTGTTATTACATTCCGGAACTCGAATAGTAGCAATGCGATCGCGACAAGACTTTCGCATAATAATTCCAATCTGAATAATTGATGGTACTAAGTCATGTTGTCGGTTTATGTTCATCAAATAAATGCACAGCGGCAAAGCAGATTTTTTCCGGGCTGTACGGCGCTTTGTTTCAAAACGGTTAACTAAATTCAAAAAATCAGTCATTAGAATCATTTTCCCGTTAAACACCTGCGGCGTTAGTAATGATTCATGTCGAAAAAAGTGTGTTTCATGCAAAGGACGATTTTACCAACGATCTTACTGATAAGTTGGTTATGTCAACAATATTATACCATTACACATATGAATGGAGGATGTATTATGAAAAAATTATTGGCATTTGTGTTGACCCTTGTTATAATATTCACTTTTGCAGCCTGCGGTAAAAAGGACACACCTTCTTCCGAAAAGGTCACCCCTGCTAAGGAGGCTGCTCCTACCCTTACACCTACACCTACGGTACAGGCAATAATCACACCAACACCAACTTCAGCGCCTACGCCAGCACTTACACCAACAGCTGCACCAACGCCTACCCCTGTACCGACAGCAACACCTACACCTACGTCTGCCCCAACACCAACGACTGCACCGACTCCAACAGTGGAAGCAACACCTGCTCCCGCTGAAAGCTCAAGTGGAAATACCGGTGCAACCAATAATTCGGATTTTACTTCTAAGAAGTTTGGTTATGTTACTATCAGTGTCCCGAATGATTTCGGTGATGTGGAAGAATGGGATGGGTATTATACCTGTTATGGAATGGGGAGTTTAACCGTTGGAGCTTCCTCCGGCGGAAAAGTTGATATGCGTCCGGAGGAATATACAAAGGAATCCCTTATGGAAAGGCATA
>Ga0134098_1000172_pt1 | contig 71697 bp, 61 predicted proteins | sample 9_3taG_FD_94456 | JGI IMG/M metagenome (GOLD analysis project Ga0134098, IMG submission 94456) | Switchgrass degrading microbial communities from high solid loading bioreactors in New Hampshire, USA - 9_31_10_142_A3 metaG | ecosystem: Engineered > Bioreactor > Semi-continuous > Anaerobic >... | reverse complement strand
GTTATCAAGCCTTCTAGACAACTTAACACAAAGTATATTGTCCAAATCGATATCCGGCGGCAACTCTCTAAAAGCCGGATCAGGGTTTTGAGGCTCTACGGCAAAACTCTTATTATACTCCTTATCACCTTACCTTGGAGCTGATCCTCCAAAGAAAGCTTATCCCTATTAGGAGAAACAAAAATAGTACGCCTGTCAGAATACAAACACAAAGGCAGCCCATAATTATCAATAACACTACGCATAACCTCAAAATATTTCTCCTTTCACAAAACAAGGACGCGGGTTACCAGCTCATCACTTAAAGCATTAGCAGGTTTACGGCCTTTATTTTTATGAATAACAAAAGACGGACCTTGTTCCTTTCTCATACTGACATTATTACAGAATAATAACATACGAACTACTTGATTGCTTGACCATATTATAATATAATGTTATAATACGAATACATACATATGGCTGGAGGTGTAAATATGGATAAAGCAAAGGCGATAGCTGTAGGGTTTTCATGTGTAGACGTTTATGAGGAATTAAACAGATTTTATCCTACCGGCAACGGCATAAATTGGGCGATACATTTGAGCAGACTTGGCGTATCAGCTTCAGCTGTCACGGTTGTGGGGACGGACCAGTACGGCCGTGCCATGAAGGAAAAACTAGCGGCGGAAGGCATAGACATATCACATCTGCATCAGCGTGACGGCGATACCTGCAAGATGATAATGGCTTTGAACGGAAATGACAGAGTGCACCTCAAACAAATAGAGGGGGTAATGGCATATTTTTCTTTAACAAATGAGGATATGGAATTCATCGGCCGCCATGACTATATTCATTTGGATCTGTTCTGCAAAGTATTAGACAAGCTGCCAGAATTTAAACAGATGGGACTTAAGGTGGTAATGGATTTTTCCACTTATTTTGATAATCCTGCTTATAATGCTGATGATTATTTCAAGTACGTTGATTATGCTTTTTTTTCATACAAAGCACATGATGCTTACATTGAAGATAAAATAAAAGCCGCTTTGAGCATGGGGACTAAGGCTGTTGTCGCGACATTGGGTGAAAACGGAAGTGTTGCATGGGACGGGAAAGACCTTTATATCTGCCCTGCATATCCTGTTAATGAGATAGTTAACACGGTTGGTGCCGGCGATGCCTATATAGCTGGTTTTACTTATGGGGTAATAAACGGCTATGACATACAGATGTGTATGGAAACCGGGGCGAGATTATCGGCAGAAGTAATAAGCAAGTTTGAACCTTATTAAAATTTGATAAATTATATTGACATTATTTATACATGATGATATATTATGAATATAACGTATTATGATATATCATCGAATCAAACCTTTTGATGAGGAGGATGCTGAAATGTGAACGTATAAGCGTGTCTAAAATATAGGCGGTGTATCTGATATAAAAATTAAGGAGGGTATTCAGATGTATAAGAAAGTAATTTCCATAATGCTACTGTCGGTATTGGCTCTATCGATAATCCTTACCGGCTGTTCGGGAGGAAACAGCTCAGAGACAACCGGAACAACCGGTACTACTGGCACGCAAACGAGCGGCAGTACAGGGCAAAGCAGCGCCAGCAATGAAAAAGTCACCATAAAGCTAATGCATCGGTTCCCGGACGAGCCGTTCCAGGGATTTATAGACAAAGTATGCCAGCAATATGAAAGCGCGCATCCCAATGTAACCATAAAGCAAACATCTGCAGCGACAGATCCATATAAGGAGAAATTGACTGTTATGCTGTCTAGTGGTACTGATGCGCCTGATGTTTTCTTTGGATTTTCAGGAGAATACCTCAACCAATTCGTGCGCGAGGGCAAAGTCCTCGATCTGACACCGTATTGGGAGAAGGATAAGGCATGGGCTGATAGCTATATGCCGCAATTGGTGCAGCCGTTTTATACTGATAACAAACTGTACGGAGTTCCTTATAGGGTATCTGTAAAGATGTTCTTCTACAACAAAAAGATTTTTCAGGATTTAAACCTTTCCACACCGCAGACATGGGATGAACTCCTCGCTGTTTGCAAAAAGCTCAAAGATGCTGGTTATATACCGATAGGCGAAGGCACGGCGGATCAATGGCCGGCAACTCACTATCTTGCCATATTAAACGCACGCTGCGTGCCAGCTGATATACTGAAAAAAGATTATGATCCCAAGACCGGAGAATGGACTGATCCGGGTTATATGCAGGCGCTGGATCTTTTCAAACAATTAGTGCCATATATGAGCCCGCATGTCACGGGGCAAAAACATGATATGGGCAGGCAGCAGTTCGTCATGGGCCAAGCCGCTATGATGTTTGCCGAATCTGTGGAAATACCGTTTATAGACCAGGAAATGGATCAATCCAACCCCGTAGATTACGGAATGTTTGCTTTTCCATCTATTCCGAATGCAAAGGGCGACCAGAACGCCATTTTAGGCGCCCCGGAAGGCTTCTCGGTTTATTCGGGCACCAAGAACCCCGATGTTGCTGTTGATTTCTTAAAATATCTATGCGGCCAAGAAGTCGGCAAGCAGGAAGTTAAAGAGATAAAATGGTTTAACGCCTGTAAGAATACTGTGGATCCGGCCACGAGCGATGCAAAATTGGTGGATTGCTACAACGTAATGGTAAATGCTAAAAGTGTTGTCAATTGGATGGATAATGAGGTGCATGCGCTCATAAGGACTGTGTATTACGAAGATACAGCGGCTTATATGAACGGCACCATGACGGCACAGCAATTTATGGACAAGATTCGCGCGGCGGCACAGAAAGCCAAACAGACTGTACAATAATATAAGGAGAAATTAGCTGCGGCGGCCAAAAACTGCCGCAGCTAAAACTCTTTTTGGGAGGAATGAAACATGAGGGTTAGCAAGACCACGGCCTTTTTATACGTTTTGCCCGCGTTTATAATCATAGCCCTGTTTGTCTATGTGCCCATGATCAGCAATGTATATTATAGCTTGTTTCAAATGTCGGCTTTTTCCGCCAATCCTGAGTTCATAGGCCTGCAAAATTATGCTGAGCTGTTTAAAGATAATGTTTTTTACATTGCGCTTAAAAACAATGTATTATTTGCAGCTGTATCAGTGCTGGTGCAGTGCGTATTCGGCCTCGTTTTGGCGATATTGCTGGAAAGCAAGCTGACTGGCAAAATGAGCACCTTTTACAGGGTGATCTATTTTATACCGGCTATAATGTCAGTTTCTGCAGTAGGTATGCTCTGGTCTTTCATATATGAGCCTTCGATAGGCCTTTTAAACAAGGTGCTTGAAATGATTGGCCAAACTGATTGGGCGCGGGCATGGCTGGGCGATGAGAAAACAGCCATGATGTCGGTTATCATGATGAGCCAGTGGCAGAATATGGGCTATATAACGCTGCTTTTGGTAGTAGCCATACAGAAAATCCCCGAAGAATATTACGAAGCAGCAGAAATAGATGGGGCAAATGCCTTGGCGAAGGCTTGGTATATAACCGTGCCTATGGTGCGCGATATGCTGGTAGTAGGTATTGTCATTACTGTTACCGGCGCATTTAAAGTATTTACCGAAGTGTATGTCACGACGCTGGGCGGACCGGGGCAGGCAAGCCATGTGCTTGGGACCTATCTCTATCTGCAAGGCTTTATAAACAACCGAGCTGGCTATGCATCGGCCATAGGCGTTATAGCTTTTATAATAACGTTTGCTTTGTCCATATTGCAGATCAGAATCTCGAATACCGGAACTAGTGCGGCGGAATGAGGTGCAGTTAAATGAAAGGTAAGAATGAAACACTCAATAAAATCTTGTTGCATGTATTCTTATGGCTGCTGGTTTTGGTTATAGTTGTGCCGCTGCTTTGGCTTATATTAAATTCACTTAAGACTAACAATGAGCTATTCCGCGATTCACTGGCGCTTCCTAAAAAATGGCAATATATGAATTATGTCAATGCATGGACAAAAGGTTTATCGATATACTTTGTAAACAGCGTTGTGGTGACGCTTGTATCGGTAGCGCTTACCTGCATTATAGCGGCTCTTGCGGCATATAGCATTGCCAGGTTCGAGTTTCCGTTCAAAAACGTCATATTCTTTATGATACTCGGGGGCTTAATGGTATCGGATTATAGCATATTGGTTCCGCTGTATAAGCTTTTGACATCGATGAGATTATATAATACCAGGCCTGGTCTGATATTGGTATATATCGCATTCAGACTGCCGTTTGCGACTTTCCTTATCTACTCATATTTTTTGGGCCTGCCTAAGGACATTGAGGAAAGCGCCGTAATAGACGGCTGCAGCCCGATGCGGGTTTTCTGGCAGATAGTTATGCCTCTTAGCACTCCTATCATAACATCGGCAGCTATTATGTGCGGTATATATATATGGAATGAATTTCTATTCGCTTTGGTTTTCCTGGAAGACCGAGCACTTATGACTATGCCAATAGGTTTACAGGTTTTCAAAGGCCAGCTTAAAATCGATTATGCCTCAAGCATGGCAGGCATTGTAATATGCTCTATACCAATGATAATTGCCTTTATAATATTCCAAAAACAATTTGTCAGAGGCTTGACCGCTGGTAGCGTGAAAGGCTGATGAGGAGGTTGAAATGATAGATATAGATGTTTACCCGCATTTTTTTGCGGAGATATGCCAAGACCAGTCCAAGGTGGAATTCCGCAAGCAAAGCACGGGCATATATAAGCCGCGCGTAATATCTGCCGATTTCGCTATACGTCGTATGGCTTCGGTTGGCATTGACAAAGCTGTTATACACGCCATGGATCTTACTACGACCGATGGTGGTGTGGTGGTCTCTAATGATGAAGCGGCCAGCATAATGTCGGCATATCCGGGGCGTTTCTATGCTTTCGGCAGCGTCGATCCAAGTGTGAGCGGCGCAGTTGGCGAGGCCGAGCGCTGCTTTGCGCAGCTCGGCCTGAACGGCCTTTGGCTGGATCCGTCAAAACAATACTTTTATCCTGATGAGCCTAAAATGGATGCCATCTATGAGGTTTGCTTGCATTACAATAAGCCGGTAATGTTCCAAGGCGGTATATCACTTGAGCCAAGGTCGCGGGCTAAATATGCGCTTCCGGTTTATTTGGACGAGGTATTGTTTAAGCATCCGGATTTGCGCGTTGGCGTGACAAGCTTTGGGTGGCCATGGGCAGAGGAGGTCGCTACCCTTATGTTAAAGCATCCCAACATGTATTGCGATACAGCACTTATGTACTTTGATTCAGTCGATGAGTTTTATCCATGGGTTATGCAAAAAAAATTAGGCCATTATTGGATAGAGAGAAGCCTTATGCACCAGGTTATGTTCGGGACTTGCTCCGGCCACTTCAATCAAGTTCGCCAGGCTCAGGCCCTCAAAAACCTTGACTGGGCTGACGATACGCGTGAATTGGTAACCGAGAAGAACGCCCTCGATTTTATGGGATTGGAGGGTTGACTTATGGTAAACTTAAAAACACTTTCGATAGAAACGGCAAAACAGGAGGAACTGGTTCGCATAACCGATGAGGTAAGCGCTGCTGTAAAGGCATCCGGCATAAAAAGCGGCATAGCGGCTGTAATAAGCGCTCACTGCACGACCGGCGTTATGGCAAATGAGAGCCTTCCTTGTCTTGAAAAAGATATATTGCGAATATTGGCGGAGCTTGTGCCTGAGCGGGAGGATTACAGGCACGCCCATTACCTTCACAGCTATGGGGCATGCGGCGGCAACACTACAGGCCATGTCAAAGGCCTGCTTACAGGCAATAGTGTCTTGGTGCCTATAAAAGACGGCGATTTACTTTTAGGAGCGGCTCAGGACATATATTTTTGCGAATATGATGGGCCGCAGATAAGAACATTTTATATTCAAATAATAGGCGAATAATACTTGAAAGTAATATAACGTTATGATACAATATATTATGAAATAAACAATTATTTTTGGAGGTATCAAAATGGAGATAAAAGAACTGGTTAGCGAAATCCTTGGCAGCAAAAAGATCAATAAGATATACTTTGCGGCCTGCGGCGGTTCTCTGGCAGCTATGTATCCCGCCAAGTATTTCCTGGAAAAAGAGAGCAAAACACTTTCGCGCATAGGCTTTTATACGTCCAATGAATTTGTGCATGCCCTCCCGGCTGCTTTGGATGAAAATAGCCTGGTTATAATATGCTCTCATCAAGGCACTACTCCCGAAACAGTGGAGGCTGGAAGGATAGCCAAAGGGAAAGGCGCGAGCGTTGTGGCTTTTACTTTTGCGGAAGGTTCACCTATAACCGGAGTTGCGGATTATGTCCTTTCATATAGCTGGGGCGATCAGGTTGTGTACTCCGAAAAAAAAGAGGCAAGGTTGCTAAAGCTGTGCATGGAACTGCTCTATCAAATGGAAGGCTGGCAGAATTACGATGCCGCTATGGCAAGCTTTGGGCGGTATGACGATGTGGTCGCAAAAGCGCAGCAGGTGTCTATAGCCGAGGCCAGGAGGTTTGCCGAAGAAAATAAGACTGAAAAGGTTATATACACAGTAGGCGGAGGGGCTTGCTGGGGCGCTGCTTATATGGAGAGCATATGCATACTTATGGAGATGCAGTGGATAAATTCGGCTTGCATACATGCCGGCGAGTTTTTCCATGGGCCGCTTGAAATAACCGATTGGGAAACGCCTTTCCTGCTCTTTGTGGGCGAGGGGCCGACGCGTGTCATGGACCAGAGGGTCTTGGACTTCCTGGCTAAATACGGGCGCAAAGTGTATGCTATAGATGTTAAGGCGCTTGGCATTAACGTGATAGACGATGCTGTGGTGGAATACTTCGCGCCGCTGCTTCAGACGGCCGTTGTCGATGTGTATAATCATGAGCTAGAATACGCGAGGAAACATCCGCTTTCAACGCGCAGATATATGTGGAAGGTTTCCTACTGATGTAACCTGGGTGCTCATATTGCCTCGCGTTTGCCAGCGTGCCATAACTATGCATGCGCTTGAACGCGGGGCAGTTTTGTGAATGGAGGGAATAATCATGAAGATAATTGCGGTTGGAGATAATGTTGTGGATTGCTATGTGGACCAAAACGTCTATTATCCGGGCGGCAACTGCGTTAATGTAGCTGTTAATTGCAAACGCAACGGTTGCGAGGAAAGCGAGTATATAGGCGTCTTTGGGACAGACGATAAAGCGGAGCACATAAAATGGGCGCTGGCCCGCGAAGGTGTGGTATATGAGCGGTCGCGCACAGTCATAGGCATAAGCGGCCAGCCGCGCGTTAAGCATACCCCACATGGCGACAGGGTATTTGTGGGCAGCCCTGAAAATACAGTGCAGAAGATGATGGCGCTGAAGCTAGTATCCAGTGATTTGGAACGCATATCGAGCTTTGATGTGTGCCATACGAGCTGTTACTCTCTTATAGAGACTGAATTGCCGGCTATCAAGGAGCGCTGCAGCGTGTCGTTCGATTTTTCCGAGCGCATGGAGCGCTGGTACTTGCAGATGGTCTGCCCTAATGTGGAATATGCATTTTTTTCTGGTTCTCACCTGAGCGATGAAGAAATAATTAACCTTATAGACGAATGCCACAGGATGGGCGTAGCGGTAGTAGGAGTGACGTTAGGCTCGCGCGGCGCTATGTTTTCCGAGAAGGGCCGGCTATACAGCCAAGGCATCGTAGACGTCGATGTTGTTGATACCATGGGAGCAGGCGACAGCTTTATCGCCGGTTTTCTGACGCATTATATTGACAATAGGGACATGGCCGCCGCGCTGGAATACGCGGCGCAGCGGGCAGCCCAAACATGTATGGTTAAAGGGGCTTTCGGTTATCCGCATGTGCTGGATCTACAGGAGACGGATAAGTGAGCAAATATAAAGGCCTGATAGGGGTTATGCTCTCGGCGGTTATATTCGGCTTCACGCCGATATTGGCCAGGATAACATATGATTACGGGAGCAACGGCATAAACATGACTTTTTTAAGGGCAACGCTGTCGCTGCCCGTACTTTTTTTGCTTTCAAGAAAAAGCGAAAAAAAGATGAGGTTGGACGCCGGCAAGATAAGAGATATAGCGCTGCTCGGCGTTGTCGGAACATCGATTACAACCATCCTGCTTTACAGCTCATATAATTACATCGGTGTTGGGCTGGCTACCACGCTCCATTTCATTTATCCTGTTATAAGCGTCATGATATGCGCCTTGTTCTTTGGCGAGAGCTTAGGCGCCTGGAAGCTTATAGCCCTGCTGTGCAGCGTGGCGGGCATAATGCTTTCAAGCGGCAGCAAAGGCTTCGTTTTAAGCCCGGGGATAGCGCTGGCGCTGCTCTCAGGCTGCACATATGCTTTCTATATAATTTTCATGGATAAAACATGGATAAAAGAGATGGATTACTTTCAATTGTCGTTCCTGCTTTGTTCTGTAATGAGCATAACATCTGGTTTGTTTGGCTGGGCAACAGGCATGCTCAATTTCAGGATGCCGCTTATAGCATGGGCATACAGTTTAATAGTTTCGCTGCTGAATTCGCTCGGGGCCATACCATTGTTCCAGATGGGCGTAAGACACGTGGGCGGCTCCACTGCATCTATACTGTCGACGCTCGAGCCTATAACCGGCCTTATATTAAGTGCCGCAATGATAGGGGAGAGGCTTTCGTGGCTTAAGGTTTCAGGGTGCGCATTGATACTGATAAGCGTACTGCTTATATCATATGCCGAAAATAAAAGAGATTCCGTTCAGGTCGGCGAAGAAGCTTAAAGACTAGACTGCGCCGGCTTGAACGGTATTTGCGGCTTTAACGGGCATGGCCACTACCTCAAAGGCCAGCTCATACCGATCGCTCCGCACCACCTGCTTGCAATAGTGAAGCGGCCGGTCAAATTGATCATATACATAGTCCTTTATAAGGAGCAATGCGCTGTTGTTTTCAACATCCAAGTAATTAACCTCATTTCTGTTTGCATAGCAAATGGAAATCTTTTTTAAGCCGCGCATGGGGTAGATGTCATGCTGCTGCAAAACAGCGTATAACGATTGCTCGAGATTCTCGTTCAGCAAAAAGCTGTATTCGGTAGAAAAATAATTAGTTTCCAGCACTACGGGCAAACCATCGGCATAGCGCACGCGCGTTATCTTTATAACATTTGAGCCATCCGGCAAGTTTAAAAATTCTGAGTGCGGAGGCACCGCGGGTTCTATCTCAATTCTTAACAGCTTTGTAGACGGCGTGCGCCCGGTCAGCTCGCATGAGCGCGTAAAGCTCATGAATTCCACAGGATTGCGCGTTACTAATTTATCCGAAGGCGATGAGATGACGAATGTGCCCTTCCCCTGCCGTTTTACAAATATGCCTTCCTCCACAAGCTCGTCTATGGCTGCTCTTACCGTTATTCTGCTTATGCCGAATTTTTTGCTCAGCTCAAGCTCTGTCGGTATTTTGTCATTTAATTTGAACTCGCCATTGGCTATGGCGTCCTTTAAGGCCTCTACCAATTGCTGATATAGAGGTACGCTGCTATTTGGATCTAATTTGTTGACCATGTTCTCACCTCAAATGTTATATTATATCATATTATAACATTATCAGGCAGATATTGCCACAAATATATGAATCCAGATGTTGACAGGGATCACCCAATTGTATTACAATAGTATTACAAGGAGGTGTTGTTATGATAAGCGTGAGATTATCGCGTGAATTGGAGGAGAAACTTAATGAAATTTCTGCAATGGAGAATACGACAAAATCAGATATAATAAAAAGAGCATTAGAAATATATATTGATGAAAAATATGAGTGCGAAAAAACACCTTACGAACTTGGCGAGGATTTATTCGATAAATATGGCAGCGGTGACGGTACATTATCTCAAACGTATAGGCAAAAAGTGAAGGAGAAGATAAATGCCAAGGTCGCTCATTGATGCCGGCCCGCTTACAGCGCTGTTCGATAGGAATGATAGATACCATGAAGCAGTCAAAGCCTTTCTTCAGAATTATAGAGGAGGCCTGGTTACTTCATGGGCAGTGATTACCGAGGTTATGTATATGCTGGATTTCGATGTGCGAGCTCAGCTTAATTTCCTCGAATGGCTTCGTAGAGATGCTTTAGAAATACCAGTTTTCGAGAAAACACATATCTCAAGGATTATAGAATTGGCGGGCAAATATGCTGACGTGCCCATGGATTTTGCTGATGCAACCCTTATGGTTTTATCTGAGGCTCAACATATATCCAATATAATAACCATAGATTCTGATTTTTATGCTTATCGCGATGCGAAAAATCATTCGTTAAATAACATATTTAAGCTATAAAAGAAAGGGCTATTTTATGATTAGGGCATTTATATACAGCGAACCGCTGGATTTGCGGGAAACGAACGATATCGAGCGGATTAAAACAGCTTTGCGTGAGGGCGATGCGCTCTTGTGGGTAGACTTAGATCGCCCTACTGAGGATGAATTCAATATACTCGATGATGTTTTCCGGTTTCACCCATTGGCCATAGAAGATTGCTTGCATGGCAGGCAGCGGCCTAAAATAGACAATTATGACGGCTATTTTTTTGCTGTCATGCATGCTGTGGCCTCGCATGACAGGCGCGCGCAGGTTAAACCTGCCGAGCTCGACATGTTTGTTTCACGCCGCTATGTTGTGACATTTCACAGAGCGCAGCTCAAGTTTGTGGAAACTACTATAGACGTGTATCACAAAAACCACGACCTTTTTAAACGCGGCACAGACTTTTTGGTATATAGCCTTATGGATGCTTTGGTGGACGAATACTTCCCCTTGCTCGACGATGTGGACGGGCAGCTCAGCCGCCTTGAGACGCGCATATTCAAGCATCCTGACCAAAGCGTGCTAAACGATCTCTTCAAGCTGCGCCGCGGTATCACGCGCATCAGGCGGATAATAGCACCCCAGCGCGATATAGTAAACCTTATGCTCAGGCATGATTTCGAATACATGGGCGAAGAAAGCCGCGTTTATTTCATGGACGTGTATGACCATTTGATGCGCCTCTTCGATATGGCGGATCTTTACCATGATATGATAGCAACATCTATGGACGCATACCTGTCGAGCGTGTCCAACAATATGAACAATGTCATGAAGGTGCTGACGGTTATAACTACCATACTGATGCCGCTTACTGTAATAAGCGGTATATATGGGATGAATTTCGTTTACATGCCGGAGCTTAAATGGCGTTATGGATATTATTTTGCGCTTGGGCTTATGGCGGCTTCGTCTGTAGCTATGATAGTTTACATAAAGCGAAAGCACTGGATGTGAAATTTTTATTGCGATTTGTAATTTATATTATAGTGCGTATGCCAGCAATATTTCATCTATAGACAGAAGCTCCTATGAAATTGCGAATTAAAGAAAAATTTTATTTTATACAGGATTTTTTGAAATTTAGGTGTATAATAATTATATGGGCAATATGTGCCCATTATTGGCGTGAGCTTTAGAAAAGAGGATAAAGATATGGATTTTCACGCATTGATGTCGCCTATAAAAATAGGCACTATGGAGATTAAAAACCGCTTGGTGGTACCGCCGATGGCTACCGGCCTAGCGCAGCCCGACGGCAGCCCGACCGACGGGCATGTGGCATATTGGGAAGAGCGGGCAAAAGGCGGATACGGCCTGCTCATAGTCGAAGCGACTGCTGTCGATCCATTAGGCAAAGGCTCGCCATGGGATGAGCCCGGCATATGGGATGACCGCTTCATACCGGCTTGGGAGAAAGTTACGGAAGCGGCCCACAAATATGGCGCTAAGATAGCCTTGCAGCTTCATCATGCCGGCAGGCAGACCACGCATGACAAGATAGGCGGCCAGCCGGTCGCGCCATCGCCGATACCATGCCCTGTAGAGAGGGAGATGCCCCATGAGCTTACAACGGAAGAGGTTTACGACCTGATAGAAAAATTCGGCGATGCGGCAAGAAGGGCCAGAGACGCGGGCTTTGATGCCGTAGAGGTGCATGGCGCGCACGGCTATCTCATAGCGCAGTTCATGTCGCCGTATTCCAACAAGCGCATGGATGAGTTCGGCGGCGGCTTTATGGCAAGGATGAAATTTCCAGTTGAAATAATAAAGAATATAAGGTCGAAGGTCGGCAACGGCTATCCGGTGATATTCCGCCTGAGCGGCGATGAATATGTACCCGGCGGCCGCGATATAGAGGATTCCAAGCTTGTGGCCAGGGTAATGGAGGAAGCCGGCGTCGACGCCATACACGTATCGGCCGGCGTATATGCGAGCACGCAGTACATCATAGCGCCTGCGGCGGTGCCGCCGGCATTTAATGTGCGCGCTGCTGAGGAAATAAAAAAATCGGTAAATATACCTGTCATAGCGGTGGGCAGGATAGGCGACCCGACCTTGGCCGAGAGCATAATTGAGGCAGGAAGAGCTGACATGATAGCCATGGGCAGAAGCTCGCTTGCCGATCCGGAACTTCCCAACAAGGTAGCCGCGGGCAGAACAGGCGAGATATCGCCGTGTATAGGCTGCATGCAGGCCTGCGCGGGCTATCTGTTCGACCCGACCAAAGAGAATATATCCTGCCTCGTCAATCCGTTTACAGGCAGGGAGAGAGAGCTTAAGATAGAAAAAGCGGCTGAACCTAAAAAGGTCATGGTGATAGGCGGCGGGCCCGGCGGCTTAGAAGCTGCCTGGGTTGCGGCTAAGCGCGGCCATGACGTATCGCTTTATGAAAAGAGAAGCGTATTGGGCGGCCAATACAGGATAGGCGCGATACCGCCTACAAAACAAGACGTGTTGAAGGCGCTTCGCTATTATGTGACAATGGGCCAAAAATACGGCGTAAAATATCATCTAGGCGTAGAAGCCGACGAAAAGCTCATAGCCCAGGAGAAGCCCGACGCTGTTATATTAGCTACGGGCGGCGTGCCGCTCAGGCCTGCTATAAAGGGGATAGACAATCCGAAGTTTGTGGACGCTATAGACGTGCTAGACGGGAAAGCGCAGGTCGGCATGAACGTTCTCATAGTAGGCGGAGGCATAACCGGCGTGGAAACGGCCGATTTCCTGGGCGAGCACTATCATAAAGTGACCGTTATGGACATGCTGCCAGCCATAGCTATGGAAGAACAGGACGCCATAAAGATATTCCTAATGGAGAGGCTCAACAAATACGGCGTAAAAGCCGTTGTCAATGCCAAGGTCAAGGAATTCCTCGATGACGGCGTGATCTATGAGACTGACGGCAGAGAAGAAACGCTGGCCGGTTTCGACACAGTGATTCTGGCCATGGGCGCCGCGGCATATAACCCGCTGGAGCAGAAAGCGAAAGAGCTTGTGCCTGAAGTGTATGCCATAGGCGATGCTGTGAAGGCGCGCAAAGCGACCGAAGCCATAGAAGAAGCGGCGAGAGTAGCTGTAAAGCTATAAGCTGCAGTTAACACAAAAAAAGCCCGGGTGCGTTAAGCATCCGGGCTTTTTTTGCGCCTATATGCCGGCGATGGCTTTGGCGGCCGCCGAGAATATCTCCCACCAGCGCGACGGCCTGCCATAAAAGCTTATATAGGCCTTTATGGTTTCTAGCACTATATCGCGCTGCGTCATGTGGTGCGTATTCATGACGGCATGCGCGCCGTCATATTTTGACCAATCATATGTTGCGATTAAGTTTTCCTTTTTAGCCTGCTCATAAAGCGCTGTGCCGGGGAAAGGCGTCAGCATGGAAAACTCCGCTATATCTATGCCCAGGTCCTTGGCGTATCGCACAGTCTGACGTACCGTTTCCTTGGTATCGTCCAGGCCGCCTACAATGAAACTGCCCCATATCCTTATTCCGAAGCTCTTTAGTATCTCAACGGCTTTGGCCGCGATATCAGTTGTTATCTTTTTATGATAATTTTCGAGCATCTCTTTGCTTCCGCTCTCTAAACCTAAAAACACCATCTTTAACCCGCTTTTAGCCATTTGCTCGACCATATCGACATTTTTCACTATCGTGTCGACGCGCGAGAAACACCACCACGCTATGTCGATGCTTCTGCGCTGCAGCTCTTTGCATACATCTATGACGTGCTTCGGGTTTATAGTGAAGTTATCGTCCAAAAAAGCGATGGCGCGATAACCGTATGCGTCCATGACGCTCTCTATCTCATCTGCCATATTTTCCGGCGAGCGGCCGCGCCATTTAGTGCCGGCAAACTCGGATGACGAGCAGAAAGTGCAGTTAAACGGGCATCCGCGGCTGCTGACCATTGTCGTGAGTGGCCGCTTAGCCAACGTCGGCTTATACTCCTTCATGGGCAACAAATCCCTGGCTGGAGGGGGCAAACTGTCTAAATCCTGGACAGGTGGGGCGTTGGGCGTGCGCACGAGATTGCCGTCCGCGTCAAGATAAGATATGCCTTTTACCTTGGACACATCCCCTCCTTCAGACAAAGCGTCTATGAGCTGGGCGAATATCTCCTCGCCTTCGCCGCGCACTATATAATCTATATTGCCTGTCCGCAGTGCGTCCTCATCCAAAAACGTAACATGATAACCGCCGGTGACAACCGTCTTACCGGCTTGTTTGGCATATCCGGCAATCCTCAACACGTCGTTATGGCGGCTTGTGTCGCCGGATATGCCTATGATGTCCCAATCGCGCCACGGTATATTATCGAGCTTTATCTTCTGGGCGTTCATGTCGATTATATCGACGCTGTGGCGTCCGGACTGGCGCAAATAAGCCGCCAAATAAGCTGGCCCCAATGGCGGCAGCTTAAGCCCTATGCGATAATATATGCCGTTGGACGGAGCGTTTATTAGAAGTACCTTCATCTCATCCGGCTTCCTTTCAGAATAATATTTATATTTAGTATTATACACCATTAGCAAACATTTTGTATAATCGGGTCTTGCACCGCTTACAGATGAGTTTTCTACGTTGCAAAAGCCGCCTTTATATGATAATCTTTTATATAAAACAAATATAAAAATATCAGGAATGAGGTGGGTCAATGCCTATAAAACTGGGAATAATCGGTTACGGGGGAATGGCCAGGTGGCATCACAAAAACGCCCCCAGAGCGGGCGGCGTGGAGGTCATCGCGGCCTATGACATAGAGCCGCGCATGGTGAAAGAAGCCGAAGAAAACGGGTTGCGCGGCTATCACGCGCTCGATGAATTCTTAGCCGATAAAGAGATAAACACAGTGCTTGTGGCCACGCCAAACAACGTACATAAAGAGCTGGCCATAGCGGCTATGAATGCCGGCAAGCACGTCATAGCGGAAAAGCCTGTTGCGCTTTCCGTCGCTGAACTGGATGAAATGGTGGCCGCGTCGGAGAAGAACCATGTTTTATTTACTGTGCACCACAACAGGCGCTGGGACAAGGATTACCTGACCATGCGCAAAGCCCTGGAGAGCGGCGTGCTGGGCAAGCCCTATACCATAGAGTCACGCGTGCACGGCTGCGGCGGCATAGTGTACGGCTGGCGCGCTCACAAGGAATACGGCGGCGGCATGCTCTACGATTGGGGCGTGCATCTTTTAGACCAGATACTCTACATGATGCCCTGCAAGGTGGAGTCGGTATACGCCAGGCTCTTTAGCATAGTCAATCCCGAAGTGGACGACTATTTTAAGGTGCTGCTCAACTTCGAGGACGGCACCATAGCACAGGTAGAAGTGGGGACGCTGTGCCTGGAGTCGCTGCCGCGCTGGTTTGTGTGCGGTGACAAGGGTGCGCTTCACATAGATGATTTCGAGGCAAAAAGCGGCAGCATAACCTGCCTCAACAAGCTGGTGACGGAGGTGGCGCCCGAGGTCGTGGACACGCCTTCCGGTCCTACGCGCGTGTTCGCCCCGCCGCCGGAGGACGCCAAATCGCACCTGCCGCTGCCCGAGGTTGAGGCCGACTGGACCGAATTTTACGCGAACGTAAGGGATGCAATAGACGGCAAAGCCGAGCTTATAGTGAAGCCCGGCGAGGTGCGCTATACCATGTCGGTCATAGAAGCGGCCTTTAAGTCCCATGAGACAAATCAAGCGGTGAAGATGAGCTACTGATGGACGCGCTTGCCGATAGGTTTGCCGGCTGCCTTTTAGGCGCCGCTGTGGGCGGTGCCTTCGGCATGCCGCTCGAATTTCTCTCGCGCCATGATATATGGGATATATACGGCGGGCCGGTGGTGGATATGCTACCGCCCGGGCGGGGGCGATATAACGACAATACGCGGCTGATGATAGCCCTGGCCCAAGCCATAACCGAAGCGGGCTTTCCCGACCCGTACGCCATAGCTGACAAATTCGCCGAATTGTACCGCTCGTCCGGGAATAACAGAATGCCGGGATGTGCCTGCATAGAAGCCTGCGCTAGACTCGCTCAAGGCGAATATTGGGACAGGGCAGGCTCGGACAGCGCTGACAACGGCGCGGCCACGCGCATCATGCCCATAGCACTCATGTACCATGGAGACATAGGGCGGATGCTTGAATTCGCGCGCGAGCAGAGCATAATAACGCATAAGGATAGGCGGGCGGTGGAAGGCGCGCAGCTCATAGCATTAGCCATAGATTACCTCCTGGACCGCCGCGACCCCGCCTTTCTTATAGATTACCTTTTGGCCTACGCGGCCGCCGATGAGATAAAAGGGCAGCTTGACAGGGTAAAGCGGCTTATTTCAGAAGATGGCGTGCCTTGCAAAATAGCGGAGGGGCTTGGCACGTCGGGCTATATCGTACATACCTTGGGCGTTGCGCTCTATTCCTTCTTAAAATGCCCGGATGATTTGGCGCAGGCCGTAGTCATAGCGGCTAACGCGGGCGGCGATGCTGACGGTGCCGCCTGCATAACGGGGGCGCTAGCCGGCGCGTATAACGGGGAAAAGGCCATACCGCCCGATTGGCTGAAGGATCTGGAAAACCGCGGGCTTATAGAGGATTTGGCCCGCAGGCTCTATGATATGTACCTCGTACCCTATAAGCCTGTGCCGGATATACTGGACTATGGCTTAAAAGCTGTGTTCATAGGATTCAATCCCGGCCTCACGTCGGCTAAAGAGGGGCATTACTACGCCTATCCCGGCAATCACTTCTGGAAGCTTCTGTATGAGTCGGGGATACTGCCCGAGCCGCTTTCGGCTAAAGAGGACAGGCGCGTGCTCGAATTCGGCTATGGCATGGTCGATATAGTCAAGTTCCCTACGCGCTCGGCGGCCGACATCACAAAAGAACAGTACAGGCGCGGCCGCGTGAGGCTGATGCGGGCTTTGGCGCAGTACCGGCCGAAGCTTGCCTGCTATAACGGCAAGACAATATACGCCAAGCTGACCGGCGAAAAAAAGGTGGACTACGGTCTTCAGCCAGATAGCGCCATAGAAGAGGTGACCGATTTCGTCGCCATGTCCTCTAGCCCCGCCAGCGCGATACCATACAGCGAGAAGCTCAAGTGTTACAAAGAGCTGGCCAATTTGCTGGAATCGGTTATATAGCGCCTGCGCGCTTGATATTTGCCGCGCCGCGTACTATAATAAACATGAAATGAAACGCGATGAAAGGGCTTCCACTCTGGAGCGGCCTGCGATGAGCAGGACCGGCGGGCGCCGTTACAGCCTGAAAGAGGGCGGCATAAGCCGCTGAATGCGGGTGGCACCGCGGGAGCGCAAGCTCCCGCCCCTGATATATTGTCAGAGGCGGGGGCTTTTTTGATACCTTATATAGAGGAAAGGATGAAATGATATGCTGGATATAAAGTTCGTAAGAGAACACCCGGATTTTGTGAAAGAGGCGATAGCCAAGAAAAAGGACAAAGCCGACATAGACCGTTTTTTAGAGGTTGACGCCAAAAGGCGCGAACTTTTGGCCAAAGTAGAGGAGATGCGCGCCCGCCGCAACGACGAGTCAAAGCGCATAGCCGAGATGAAGCGCCGCGGCGAGGACGCGTCCGGATTGATGGCAGAGATGAAGGAGCTTTCCGATGAGATAAAGCGCCTCGACGATGAGGTGAGAAAGCTCGACGACGAATTGGAAGCCATAATGCTCACCATACCCAATATACCTCACCCTAGCGTGCCGGTGGGCGACAGCGAGGATGACAACAAAGAGATACGCCGGTGGGGGCAGCCGCGCCAGTTCGCTTTCGAGCCGAAGGCCCACTGGGATATAGGCGTTGACCTCGGCATGCTCGATTTCGAGGCCGCGGCGAGGGTGTCGGGCGCGCGCTTTACCTTTTATAAAGGCGCGGGCGCGAGGCTCGAACGCGCCCTCGTGAACTTCATGCTAGACCTTCACACGCGGCGCCATGGCTATGTGGAGGTATTCCCCCCGTTTCTCGTGCAAAGGCACAGCATGGTGGGAACAGGCCAGCTTCCCAAGTTTGAGGACGATGCCTTCAAGACCGTTGACCCAGAGTATTTCCTCATACCGACCGCCGAGGTGCCGGTCACCAATATGTACCGCGACCAGGTGCTAGACGGCGGTAAGCTCCCTATAAAGCATGTGGCGTACAGTGCCTGCTTCAGGGCTGAGGCGGGGGCGGCAGGGCGCGACACGCGGGGGCTAATACGCCAGCACCAGTTCAACAAGGTAGAGCTGGTTAAGTTCACCGCGCCTGAGGATTCGTACGATGAGCTGGAGAAGCTCACACATGACGCCGAAGAGGTGCTGCAGGCGCTAGAGCTACCGTACCGCGTCGTGGCCATATGCACGGCGGACCTGGGCTTTGCGGCGGCAAAGAAGTATGACCTCGAGGTGTGGATGCCCAGCTACGGCCGGTATGTTGAAATATCGTCGTGCAGCAACTTCGAGGATTTTCAGGCGCGGCGGGCGGATATAAAGTACCGCCCGTCAGCGAAAGAAAAGCCGAGCTATGTGCATACGCTCAACGGCTCAGGCGTCGCTATAGGAAGGACTACTGCCGCCATATTGGAAAACTTCCAGAATGAGGACGGCACAGTCAGCGTGCCTGAAGCATTAGTGCCTTATATGGGCGCAGATATGATAAAGGGCATATAGTTTTTGGCATAAAACGATACTATTTTTGTGCAAATTACTGTTGCTAAAAATGCTTTTGCATGGTAAAATGCAATAAGGCAGACAATATATAGAAAAATTTTTGAAAGTGTTATTGACAAGCGCCCCCCATGGTTTATAATAGTACTGTAAAGGGTTTGATAACCCTTTTGGCCGTTATGCGGAGGTAGTATCTGCTGTTTGGCGTAGTGTTGAGAGGGGTGATGGCTGCTGCAAGCAACATTGGAAGGGGTGATATAGAAAGCTTGGTTCTATAAACCAGACAATGCTAGGGCTGTGATAGCCCGAAGTTAAGCCTGCTTTTGCGGGAAATTATCACATAGGCAAATCACATACCAAACAAATCAAAATTTTTTATAGGTAGAGGAGGACTTAAAACATGAGTAAATCGAGAAAAGCTAAAAGTGTAGCATTATTGCTGGCATTAGCTTTCGTATTTACCAGCCTGTTCAGCGGCATAGGCTCAGTAGCGTTTGCAGCTAGCGATACAGGCACGAGACTTTACGGCAGCGACAGGTATGCCACAGCCGTAGAGATAAGCAAAGACGGATGGGATTCATCCGCTAATGTAGTTTTAGTAAGCGGGCAAAGCTTCGCAGACGCATTAGCAGCCGGTCCGCTGGCTAAGAAATTGAATGCGCCTATTCTTCTTACAATGAAGGATACGCTGCCCCAGGTTACCCAGGATGAGATAAACAGACTGGACGCAACGAAGGTTTACATAGTGGGTGGCACAGGCGTTGTTTCGGACGCGGTGGCTACAGCTACTGGAAAGACGGTAGAGCGCATAGCCGGCGCGGACAGGTATGCCACAGCAGTGGCGGTAGCCGAGGAAATCGGAGCTACAGCCGATAAAGTGATACTCGCCCGCGGCGATGATTACGCCGACGCTTTGGCGGCCGCAGCGGTACAGGGAAGCACACCGATCCTGTTTGCCGGCAAAGCCGGAGCAACCAGCCTGCAGGCAGCGACAGAAGATGCCATAACTGATCTTTCTGTTAAAGATGTTGTAATAGTAGGCGATACAGGTGTTGTGTCCAGCGCTATAGAGACGCAGGTAAAAGGTCTTGTAAGCGGTACTGTTACGCGTCTGGCAGGCTCTGACAGGTTCAAGACGGCAGTAGCCATAGCCAATGCCTTTAAGCCGGAAGGCGGTTACCAAGGCGTTGTATTAGCCACAGGTTATGATTTTGCTGATGCTTTAGCGGCTGGTCCATACGCCGCGAAGAACAATTATGCGTTGCTATTATCAGGCAAAGCGGCCAATCCGCTGGATGCAAGTGCTGTTGACTTTATAAAAGCCAATACAACAATAAAAGCTGACGGTATAGTTGCTCTAGGCGGTACTGCTGTAGTCCCTGATGCTGCAGTAACGGCTGCAGTGAATGCTGCAACGCCTGCTATCCCGGCTATAGTTAGTGCAAAAGCTATAGATGAGGATACAGTAAGAGTGACGTTTAATACAGAAATTCAATCTGTGGATTTTACGAATTTTTCAGTGGATCATGGTCTTACAGTTGTGAAGGCTACTTTAAATGCTGATAAAAAGTCTGTAGATGTTGATGTAAATTCTGCTTTTATTAAAGAAGTAGAATATAAAATCACTGCTTCAGGGATAAAGAATACTAGAGGAGATGAGGCGCCTGATCTTACTGCTACTTTCGTTTGGTCTGTAAAAGAGGCAGTTACTGTAGCATTGACAAAGACTAATTTGAAAGCTGGCGAATCCGCTTACGTGACCGTTAAGGATCAAGATGGCAAAGACGTGACGGTTACGTCTATAGAAATTACATCATCAAATACTAATATTGTTAGTGTTACTGGTAGTGCTATTAAAGCTATAGAGGCTGGTAGTGCTGATGTAACGGTGAAGGTGACGTTGCCGGACGATACTGTTTTAACCAATACTTTTAAAGTTACTGTCGAAGAAGTGCCGACTGTTATAGCTGATCAAGGGTACACTTTGGTTAATAGTATCACTTATGCGCCGGAAAATACCGTGGCTTTTAAGAACAGTAGCAAGGTTACCTATTTGTATACTGGAGAAAGCAAGACGGTAGCTATGTTTACCACAATTAACAACGATCCTGCTACTGAGCCAGTCGATTTTACAGGAGCGACGGTGCGTTCGTCAAATCCTCAAATTGCGATTGCCGCAATAAGTGGCCGTGAGATGACTATAGCTGCTGGAGCGCAAACAGGTACAGCTTCTTTTACTGTAACGTTTAGTGATGGCACGAAGAGGACGTTTTCTGTTGAGGTAAGAAAAGCTCCTGAGTTAGCTGGGATAACGGTCGACGTTACAAATGTTAAGTTATCTGATGAAAGTGCTGCAGGTGGAACTCAAGAGGGTGTCAATCAGAAGACTGTAAAGGTTACAGCAGTCGATCAATATGGAAATCCTATAAACTTTGGCACTGATGGTAAGGTGACGGTTACAACTAATACTCAAGGTTTAGTATTAGGTAATTTGGACACTAATAAAGTGAATTTTACAGATTCTGCAGGTACATTTACAATTACTGCTACTGCTGGTGTGATTAATAGCGGTAATGTATATGTAAAATATTTTAAGAAAACTTCCGATACTTCACCTGCTGCGACTAAAACTATAGCTGTAAAAGTTGTTAATATAGATCCTAGTGCTACCAAAGCTGCTTTAGAGGTTGTCGCTGGCAGTGAAATAGATGCGTATGCGGATTATACGTCTTCAGCTACAGATGTTGATGAGATTAATCTTGTTAATGAAGTCTATGTTCTTGATAGCAATGGCAACCGCCTACAAGCTGCAACTAATCCAGTTGCAACATTGGTAGGTACTGATTCATGGGTGCAATTAAATGGTGGCGTAATCTCCTTCACCGATCCCGCGAAAGCTAGAACATTCCTAACAAAGGCTGGGTCTGCCAAAGTAGATGTAACATCTGATGGTATTACCAAAACTTTGTCTATAGCTTATAAGAATAGCGCTAAGGTTCCAGCTTCTGCGACGGTAGCGACGAACCCTTTAACAATTAAGCTTACAGGCACTGATAATAGTGTGTCAATAGAGGACATAATATTTGGGCTAATTGATTCTGATCAATTGGTGTTAGATTCAGATATTAACGAATATATAGCAGTCAAGAGCGCTGCTACAAACGGTGGTTATAAATACAACAAGCCGCTGGTAACTGTGAAGGATGCTTCGGGTGCTGTATTGCCCATAGGCGCCAATGTATATGGCTTGAATGCAGATGCTACAAATGGCAATATATGGGCCGATGAAGAGCTAGCTACAAATGGTGTGTTTAGCAGTGTTAAGTTTGATGGTGTTTGCTCTATGGCTAATGAAGAGTTAAGCGGTGGAGCAACAATCAGTGGCAATACTATATCACTTAATAGTTCTGGTGATACAGCTAGATTCACTTTGGTTATAAATGCTATCTATGTAGATGGCGGGAATGCAGATGATAATAATTTGATTGCTTCACCGGCAGTTGTTAATGTGACGATCACTAAATAAAACTATATACTGTTTAGCTAAGCTAAGTTTCTAAAAGCCTTGTGAGATTTATAAAGTCTCACAAGGCTTTATTTTCTTATAAAAATCAGGCGTTTCTTAAGGCGTTTATATTGCTAAGGAGGTAATTCTGTGAAAAAGAGCATATATGTTTTTGTTATAGCCCTGCTTCTTACGCTCTCGCTCGCCTGTGCCGCTCTCGCCGCGGGCGGGCGGCTGTGCGGCAGCACGAGGGAGTACACGGCGGCCGAGATAAGCCGCGACGGCTGGCCTGAGGGCTGCGACAAGGTTGTGCTGGTAAACGGCTATTCCTTCGCCGACGCTGTGGCGGCAGGGCCGCTGGCTAAGGCTTTGAACGCGCCTGTATTGCTCACCGGCAAGGGCGCGCTTCATGAGGCGGCTGCCGCTGAGATACGGCGGCTGGGAGCGGATAAGGTCTACATAGTAGGCGGCGAGGATGTGGTGCCGCCTGAAGCGGCCGATGCCGCAGGCGTCGAGGTAGAGCGCGTGGCGGGCCGCGACCGCTATGAGACGGCTGCCGCTGTGGCGCAGAAGATAAAGGCGCTGGGCGTGAGCTTCGATGAGGTGGTGCTGGTCAGAAGCGATGACTTTCCCGACGCTCTCGCTGTGTCGGCTGTGCAGCAGGTAGTGCCTGTTTTGTTTGCCGGCAAGGCGGGCGATAAGAACCTGAACTATACCACCGCTAAGCTTCTGGCATCTATGGATATAAACAACATATATGTGGCGGGCGGAAGCGATGTGGTGAGCGATACGGCGGTGGCCCAGGCGCACAGCATCATAGGCGCGGATAAGCCTGATCCCGCGCGTATGAGCGGGGATAGCCGGTATGATACAGCCATAGCGGTGGCCGGCTTTTTCAAGACGGAGTCGGGTTATCAAGGGGCGGTGCTCGCGACGGGCAACAACTTCGCCGACGCGCTGGCCGCGGCGCCTTACGCCGCGAAAAAGGGATACGCCCTGATACTTGTAAACGGCAAGGCGGAAAATCCGCTTCCCGATTCTGCCAGGGGCTTTATAAGGGCTAATAGAAGCATACCGTTTGAAAATATAGTGGCGCTGGGCGGGCAGCCGGAGGTGCCGGACAAGGCTATAGAAGCGGCTAAACAGGCCGCCTCGGGCGTGATGGATGATGACAGCCCCGATGTTGTGGACTGGCAGTGATCGCATAAAAAAAGAGCCTTTAAAGGCTCTTTTTTTATGCGCGCTAGTATGCGCCGGCTTTTAGCTCAGACGGGGCGTAGTAGCTGAGTATCGTGCCCAGCAGCTTATTGTCGGTGGTTAGCTGGTACAGGCTGTACCAGCCGCCTATCGGGGTTTTAGGCTGTTCTTTGTACTCGGTCTTTTTAGCCGTGTTGACCTTCTTCACGGCCTCTTTTTGAAGGGGCTGGCCGTACCTGTCCCTGGGCGTTATGGCTACATTGGCGCCGGGCGGTACCTCGGCAAATCCTATGGAGAACTTGCGGCTGCCGTCGCTCTGCTGCGCATAGTTCGCGGATATATGCTCTATATTGCTCCATGTGGCTGATACCGATTCTGTCTCGCTGTCGGTTACCACGTCTATTATGGTGACGTAGCCGCCGGCCATGGGCTGCTGGTATATGGTGATGGTGTCTATGTGGCGGTAGGGAACGTATATGAATACCCTGTCAGGCGATGTATAGCCTAGCCAATAGGCTAAGGTATTGCTCCTCATGGCCTCGTCGAAGGGTATTGTGTATGGCGGGAAGCTTGCGCATACGACAATGGTGCCGGCATCTATGTCGGCGCCGTACGTTGTCAGCGATCTGGGTATGGTCACCTGTATCTCCTGGTCGCGGACTATGTCGTAGGCCTGTATCGCCGGCAGGTCCAGCGACAGCGTATAGTCGTCGGCTAATGTGAGCTTAGGCTTGGCCGATTGCCAAAGCTTCAGCTTGTCAGGCTCGGACTGGGCCTTAAAGCCGCGCAGCAGGGCGCTCACGGCGCTTGCGGACTGCACTGCCTGCTTGTTCCATTTGGCGCCTTTTAGAGTAATGACTATGCTCATGCTAGACGATTGTATATCGGCTTCGCGCAGCGTCTTAGGAGCGATCTTGGCTGTGGCGGCGGGCACTGCGGCGTCAGCTAGGCTAAGCGGGCAGAGAGCTGTCATGAGAAAGAGCGTTGTTATGACAGCGAGAAGGCATCTCTTCAATTTATGGTGCATTGTCTGCTCTCTAGAAGCTTATCGTTTTGATCGTACGCCCTTATGGTGACCGAAGCGCCCTGTTTTAAGCCCGTAAGCCCTATCGAATAGGTGTCGCCGCCTATATAATGCGCGTCCTGTCCGTTCACAGTTACCCTGAACACTGTCGGGGCGACGGTTACCGTGACGGATGTTAAAAAGGAGCTGTAATAGCACTTGACATCCAATATGGCGTTGCCCGCCGATGGGGTCACGATAAACGGCAGCGCCACCGGCTGGAGCATATACTTGCCGTTGGAGCCTTTTACCTTGCCGGTTATGCGTATCTCGTAGCGCATGCCGTATGAATACTTGCCGGTGGGTGAAACCTGGACGGCGCGCTTGTCAGCCGATAAAGCAAGCTTTGTGCTGACGCGGTTTTCGTTTGCGTCCACAACGTATACCGACTCGCTGTTTACGCTGCTAGGGTCTAGCGGCATATTAAATGTTACGGTCCATGTCTTGTAGACATCGGCTGTGCTTTTCAGCGGCCACTCGAAGTACCCCGATGGGGCAGCCGCTGCATAGCCCGCCGCGAGCAGCGTTAATATGGCGGCTAAGGCAATGGATATTAGTTTTTTGCTCATGTGCATTTTTCGCATCATCCTTTCTTCAAGCGATGCCGACATAGATGTCGGACAGCTTATAGTATTGCAGTATCGATTTGAACAGGCTGTCGTCGCTCATGAGCCTGTGCAGGCTGTACGATCCGCTCAGATCGCTTTTGGGCATCTCCGAGTATGTGGTTTTGCCGCTCTTTAGCTTTATGATCATTTCAGCCTGTATGGGGTTGCCCTCGCTGTTCAATACGCTCACCTTTAAATCGCTCCCGTCGGGCACGCCTGTGAAACCCGCGTTGAATATCTTTTTGCCGGCTGATGTTGATGCCGGAGCATCCAGCCTGCGCTCATTGCTGCCGGCGGTTATGATAACAGAGGCCACAGCAGCGTCAGTGGTGACCGTTACATCGGTTATGGTTGAGGTGCCCAGCGCCTTGCGCGAAGCGTCAACCGAATAGACGTGCTTTGGCGGTACTATGAGGTATATGTTGAGCGTCGGCGTGTTCTCCAGCCATGAGGCCAGCGTGCCGTCGCTTAAAGCGTCCTGCAGGCTCATGGTGGCCGATACGGTTTTCGCCTTTATAGTGAAGCTTCCGGCGTTTATATCGGCCGAGCCGCTGCTTGTCATGGCTTTGGGCACGGTTACCGCCACTGTTTGATCCTTTACTATATCGTAATCGGCCACTGCCGGCAATATTATGGTGAGAACGGTGTTGTTGCTTCCAAGCAATGCTGTGGCGGACGAGGCCGCCGATTGTATCTTCTTCCACTGCTCCGGCTGCGAGTCGGGCGCGAAGCCTTTCAGCAAGGCCGCGATTTTTGCGGGCGACGCGGCATCGCTTACCCACGTGGCCGATGTTAAAGTTATGGTTATACGGGCGTCGCCCGATACTATGTTGCTTTCATAAAGCTGTGACGGCGAAGTCGATATGGAAGCTGTGGCTATGGCGCCTATGCTGAGCGATGGGGCCGCGGTTATATCGCTGTTGCCGTTTGCTATGAGCGATTGCGGGATAGTGAGCGTTACTGTGCCGCTGCTGTTGTAATTGGGGACAGGCGGAAGCTTTATGGTTATCTGGTTGCCCTTAAGGCTTATGTTTTTCGGATTAGCTAAAAGGGCGTTTTTTATAGGTGTCCATGCGTTGCCGCTAAAGGCGCTGAGAAGAGCGTTAAGCTTTGCGCTGTCGGACACAGCGTCGCTTACCCATGAAGCGTTGTTCAGCGTGATTATGATGGTCTTGCCGCCCTTTTGCACAGCCGCCGCGTCGAATGCGCCCGTAAATGCAGTGCCTGACAGCGTTGCTGTCACCGCGCTTATGGTAAAGGAAGGCGAGGCTGTTACAGGTGTGTTAGACGTGGTAAGAAGGCTAGGTGGTATTGTCAGCGTGACCGTCATGTCGCTGTCTATGTTGAAATTCGGCACAGCCGGCAGCATTATATTGACAGTGGACGGGTTTGCCAGCGTCACTGTAGCACTGCTTATGACGCTGCTCCATGCCGGTGACGATGGCGAAGCGGTAAAGGCGCTTAAAAGCGTAGAACTAAGGCTCGAGTCTATGCCCTGCGCCCACGTATCGCCGCTGAGCGTTACGGTTATGACCTTGCCGCCTTGGGCTACGTCCAGCTCGCTTGTCTTGGGCAGTATGCTGCCCGATATGGCGGCGGTCTGATTTGTGACGGCTTTTATAGAGAAAGCGTTGCTTATGGCGGGTACATCTGCCGCTGTATCATTATTGTCGGTTACCATGTTTTCTGTATTAGCTATGCCGGCAAAACTTATGCTTATATCAGATGATATGTTAAAGCCAGGCACCGCGGCAAGCTTTATAGTAACCTTATTATCAGTATTGCGCGTGACGGTGCCGGTTGCCTTTGCAGCGGCTTTGACGCTGTCCCATATGTTATCATTGCAGGTGAACTTGTCTATCAGGGCCTCGCGTTTTATCCGGTTTGCCGCTATGTCGCTTGCCCATTTGGCATTGGTCAGCGTGAGCACTATCGTCTTGCCGCCGGAAGCTATGTCGCTTTCGGTCGCGCCTATTACAGTGCCTGATATAGATGCCGATATGTCGGCTGTTATGGCGAAGGATAAAGGCGCTGCCTGATCGGCGGTATCCAGCAGGTTAGACGGTATGTTTATGGTTATGGTCTGGTTGGCCGTTATGTCATAGCCTCCCACTGCCGGCAAGGTTATGGTAAGCGTCGCGTTGGCGGTATCTAGCGATACCGCGCCGGCACCAGCGCTTTTTAGCGCGCTTATGACCTTGGCCCACTGCGCCTGCTCGCTGCCGGCTTTTATGGCGCTAAACAGCGCGTCACGCTTAGCCTGCCCTGTCTGCGTGTCATCGTCTATGTCGCTGGCCCACGTATTGCCCGTGAGCGTTATGGCTATTTTTTTGCCGCCGTTTCTTATATCGCCCTCAGTTGAAGGCAGCGAGCTTATCTCTAGTGCAGCACCGGTTGAGAGCAAAGCTACGCCGCCGGATGCCGAGGACGCAGCCGGGAACAGCGCCAGAGCCAGCAGCCCGGCCATGAGCATTGCGCCGCATCGCTTTAATATGTGCTTGTTTAGATGTAAATGCAAGATAATACGCCCCTTTCGTTTTGTCCATATAATTATTTATTCGGAAAGAAAGGCATATTTCTTTACCGTTTCTAATCCTGTTATGTTATAATATAACCAATCAAATGCGAGAGGTGATGGGCATGAAGCTATTAAAGCGCGCAGCGATGCTGGCGATGGTTTTTGTTTTGCTGCTGGCATCTGTTCCAGCGATGGCTGCGCAAAAAGGCGGCGTTTCAGACGCTGATGAACTTGCGGCCAAGATATACGGGGCCGTGAACAAAAGCAGGGTATCGGTACAGTCGGCGCCGGAGGGCGCGGCGCTAGAGAGCGGACGCGTGATAGTGAAGCTGAAGGACGGCGCGTCGTTGGATTGGCCAGCTTATGGTGTTGTGCCTTTGAAAAGCGGTTCCCTCGGCAAAAGGGATGTTTACATAGCGGATGCGGGCAGCGCTAAAGCTGCCATGGCTCTGTGCGCTAAATTAGCCAAGGACAGCGCTGTGGAGTACGCACAGCCTGATTATACGTTTAAAAGTGAAGATATAACGCCAAACGATGAATATTATACTTATCAATGGGGATTGCAAAAGATAAATATCCCCAAGGCATGGAACATAACCAAGGGCAGCCCTGCTGTTACGGTGGCTGTCATAGACAGCGGCGTGGACGCCGGTCATCCGGACCTAAAAGGGCGTGTGCTGCCCGGCTATGATTTTGTGAATAATGACGCCGACCCGTCGGACGATGAGGGCCACGGCACGATGGTAGCGGGCGTGATAGCGGCTGTAGCAGATAACGGCATAGGAGTGGCGGGCGTGGACCAGGGGTGCAAGATACTCCCTGTAAAAGCGGCTGACAGCGACGGCAACTTGGATGTGTCGAGCATGATGCAGTCTATATATTATGCTGCAGATCACGGCGCTGATGTTATAAACATGAGCTTCGGCTCGCCGATGTATGTTTTGGCCCTCAAGCCCGTGGCGGACGCCATAACAGAGGCGGCGGAAAAGGGAATAGTGCTTGTAGCCGCTTCTGGTAATGGTGATCCAGTTGGTACTGAGGTGTCTTTTCCGGCTCTTTACGCACCTGTTATAGCTGTGGGTGCAAGCGATGAGTATGACCAGACGGCTTATTTCTCAAATTATGGCGCACCGCTTGACCTTTTGGCGCCAGGCATGGATATAGTATCGGTGTATAGCAAAAACGGGGCAAGAGCTTATGCGAGGGGAGACGGTACGTCACTGGCAGCGCCTTTTGTATCGGGCGTGGCGTCTTTACTGCTTGCCAAAAACCCTGCGCTTACCCCGTCCCAGATAGAATACCTTATAGAGGCATCTGCCGCTAAGCCTTCTGACATGAATGGTGCGGAGTGGGACGAGTATTACGGCTATGGCAGGCTGGACGCTTATGCGGCCTTAAAGCAGCAGTTGCCCGATACGTCGCGCGATGTGGCAGATGATATGCAGCATGCGCAGAGGCTTTATAGCGGTCAAAACGTGGCTGAGCGCATAGACCTTCCTTTGGATATAGATTGCTATGAGATGGATGTTGATTCGACCGGCAGCGTAAGCGTTAATATAACGCCGCCTGCGCCGCTTGATATAGCGGCGGCTGTTCTCGACGCCAATGGCAATGTGGTGTACACAGCCAATAACGCGCCTGTAGGTGAGCCTGAGAAATTCTCTTTTAACGCTTCTGCCGGCACATATTATCTCGCTGTGCTCGACGTGGACTCGCACTGGTCGGCTACGCCATATACGCTGAGCTTATCCGGCCCTCTAGGCTCTGTGCCGGCTGAGAATAGCCAAGCTACAGGTTCCCCTGTGCCGGGCAGGCTTTTTCTGAACAGCTACTACGGCATATCCAGCTATAGCGAAAAGGATTACGCGGCGGCCAGCAGCCAGGTGGCGTTGGCATGGAGCGAGATAAGAAGCTCTAATGGAGTGCCTTATTTCTCAGAGAAAAAGAATGAAAACAACAGGATATATGATTACGGCGTGCCGGACGGCGATATACAAAGCCTTATAAGCGGCATGAGGTCATCAGGCGCCAAGCTCATGCTGTCGGTATATTTAGGCGACAAGAGCATAATGAACAGCGTCCTGGCATCGCCAAACAGCGTTATTTCCCAGATGACGTCGGACTTCGGCATAAAGTATTACAACTATTCTACCGGCGCTACGGGCTATGTATCCAACAATAAAGGCGGCATAGATGAGTACGATGGCCTCATAGTGGATTTCGAGGGATTGACATCATCGCAGGCGTCGGCTTTCAACAGCTTTTTGGACAAGCTCAAGGCCGCCATGCCGCCGGGCAAGCAGCTATGCGTTTGCGTGCAGCCGAGGGATACCTACACCGGCTACGATTACGCGTATATAGGCCGGGTGGCCGACCAGGTAATACTCATGGCGCATGATTATGAAAGCACAAGGGCCACCGAGCCGGCGTCAGCCCCGTACGACAGGGTGAAGGCCGCCGTTCAATACGCTGTGTCGCAGATACCTGCGCAAAAGCTGCTTCTTCAGGTGTCGCTGTCGCCTGTGCAGTGGCAGTACGGTTCACCGGCGCCGGTCACGCCGACGTACAGCGCTATGAAAAACGCCATATTCGGCAAGAACGTGAATGAGACGGTGCTAGATGTTACGCCCATAGGCCAGAGGCATGATTCGCTGTACGATGTGGGCTACGCGTATCTAGAGCGTAAGAAGGCCGATGGCACGCAAGCGAAGGACGAGTTCTTCTATGAGGACAAGGAGAGCATAGCGTCTAAGCTTCAGCTCGTCAGCAGTTATGGTTTAAAAGGGCTGTCGGTGTGGAGGCTTGGCCTCGGCGCTACCGACCTTCTCGATTATATATTGGATAATCCTGTGCCATCAGGAAGGCTTGCCGGCACTGACCGGTATGCGACGGCTGCCGCTATAAGCAGGAGGGGCTGGTCAGGCGGCAGCGACACAGTCGTGCTCGCAAGCGGCGCAACGTTTGCCGACGCTCTGGCGGGGACGAGCCTGGCGTATGCTAAAAGCGCTCCGCTGCTTCTTACCAATTCTAGCAAGTTATCTAGCGCTGCAGCTAACGAGATAACGAGGTTAGGCGCGAAAAAGGTGTATATACTAGGCGGTACAGATACAGTATCTGAAACTGTGAAAAATGAGGTCGAGAGACTTGGATGCAGAGTTGAGCGCATATGGGGCGCGGACAGGTATAAGACAGCAGTGGAAATAGGCAATGAGCTGCCTAACAGGAGCAGCACAGCGCTGGTGGCGACGGGCCTTAACTATGCCGATGCCTTGGCAGCGGCGCCGTTTTGCGCGGCAAAGGGGATGCCTGTGCTGTTTACGGGCAAAGGCGCCTTGAACGCCGATACCAAAGCGGCTCTTAAAAAATGGGGCATAACGAATGTCATAATAGCGGGAGAGAGCGATGTTGTGTCTGCACAGGCCGAGAATGAGATGAAGGCGATGGGCATAAGCGTTACCAGGATAGGCGGCGCGGACAGATACGAAACGGCTGTGAAGATGGCCAATTATTTTGGCAAGACAGGCTTTAGCAACGTGCTTTTGGCTACGGGAACCGACTTTCCCGATGCTTTGGCAGGGGCTGCTTACGCGGCTAAATACGGCATGCCGATTATACTCACGTCTCCTAACAGAGCGAATAAAACCGTCGTTGATTATATGGCCCAGTCGCCGCTTTCATATATATATGTAGCGGGCGATGCGGGGGCGGTGTCCGACAGCGCGCTCATGGCGGTTGCGTTGCCTTATAAGTGAGGGGAATTTTATGAGCAAACGGTTTGCTTTTTTGGTGTTGGCATTTATCATAGCCGCTGGTTTAACCGGCTGTTATCCTGCAGTATCTAAGGCACCGCCTGTGCAAGAACCTTCTTCGCAAAACGCCAGGAAGGCCGTGGCGACTGAAGCGGTGCCTGCCGCCGAGGCCGCCGCGCCTTTGAAGGTGGTGGCCGCGGGGGATATAATGCTCTCAGCTAACAGGGCAGCCGGTGTCCAGATGGCTGAGCATGGCTATAAATACCCGTTTGAAGGGGTAAAGGATATATTGTCGGCCGGGGACATAACGTTTGCTAATATGGAGTGCCCGATATCAACATCGGGCAAAAAATTGCCTGGCAAAGGCATAACGTTTCGCGCAGACCCTGCGGTGGTAGATGCCGTAAAATACGCTGGCATTGACGTGCTGTCGCTTGCGAACAACCATATATTGGATTATGACGATCCGGCGCTTTTGGATACGCTGCGCTTGTTAGACGGGGCCGGCATATATAGAACTGGCGCTGGAGAAAATATAGAACAGGCGAGAGAGCCGGCTATTGTCGAGAAAAACGGTTTAAAAATGGCGTTTTTAGCCTATAGCGACATGGCGGATATATATTTTAGCAACTCATACAAAAAGGTGTTTGCCGCTGCGGAGGACAGGCCGGGCGTGGCTCCCACCGATATCGGCATGATATTAGAGGATGTGAGGGCAGCTAAGCGGCAGGCCGATATAGTGGCAGTGTCGCTGCATTGGGGCGTGGAGGACAGCAACAAGGTTACGGATGAGCAGATAAAGATGGCTCACAGCATAATAGACGCTGGGGCTGATGTTATACTCGGCCATCATCCGCACGTGCTGCAGGGCGTGGAGATATATAACGGGAAGGTAATAGCGTATAGCCTGGCCAATCTTGTTTTTGACCAGCTTAAGGAAAACAATAAGCAGTCGATGATATTAGAGATGGATTATGAGGATGGCAAATGGGTTAAGGCTGTAGCCTATCCGGTTTATATGGAGCAAAAGGGGCATCCGGTGATTGCCTCTGGGGATAAAAGAGAAGAAATCCTGAACAAGATAGTTGACTTATCAGCTTCTCTTGGCACCAAGGCCAAAGAGGAAGGCGATGTTATCAGCTTCGATATTAACAGCTAAGGTGAAAGGCGTTGTTATATGATCATATTGGATTCCATACAGAGCATATTGCCCATAGTTATTATGATAGCCGTGGGCTATTTTCTTACGCGCAGGGGGTGGTTTGGCGAGGATGCAGCCGGTCTGTTTTCTAAGGTGGTGACCAATGTGGCGCTGCCCCCTTACATGATATACAATGTGATGAGTACATATACGCGCGCTCAACTTATAGAGGCCGGCCCGGGCTTAATAGTGCCGTTTCTTTCAATGGGTGCCGCGTATGTCATCGGCGTGGCCGTTGCGGCCGTTTGCAAAGTAAAGCGCGGGAGGCGGGGGGCGTTTCAATCCATGTTTTCGCTCTCTAACACTATTTTCGTTGGTTTGCCAATATGCTTAGCGCTGTTTGGCGACAAAAGCGCGCCGTATGTGCTGCTGTATTACATAGCCAATACGACGCTGTTCTGGACCATTGGCGTGTATGGCATAAGCTGCGATGGCCGGGATGAAAGCGCTTCGGTGTTTAGCCTGACCGCTTTGAAGCGGATATTTTCTCCTCCGCTTATAGGCTTTATAATAGCTGTGTTTTTGGTGATGTGCGGCATACAACTGCCGGCCTTTTTAATGAACACGTGCAAATATCTTGGAAACCTGACCACGCCTATGGCCATGCTCTTTATCGGTATGGTAATGGCTGAATCGAGCTCCGTTGGTATAAAAATAGACAGAGATTTGCTGCTTCTAAATATTGGCAGATTTCTGGTCACGCCGCTTATAACGTTGGTCATGGCTAATTATTTTTCTATACCGCTGCTTATGAAACAGGTTTTTGTTGTAATGGCCGCCATGCCGGCCATGGGCCAGACGCCCATAATGTGCCGCGCTTACGACGCGGATTATCAATACGCGGCGGCCGCCGTCACGTTGACGACAATTATAAGCATGATAGTCATACCGGTTTATATGATGTTCATGAACTGATGCATTTTAATATTGCTTGCTATGGGAGGCGAAGGGCATTTATGGAGAATAATAAAAAATTAGATTGGAAAATGTTATGGTCGCTTTTTACGACTTTTTTTAAAATAGGCGCATTCACATTTGGCGGAGGATATGCCATGATACCTATTATAGAAAGGGAAATCGTGGATGGCAAAGGCTGGATAAGCCGCGAAGATGTGGTGGATATGCTGGCCGTTTCGCAGTCCCTGCCAGGCGTGATAGCTATAAATTCCGCCACATTTGTCGGAACAAAAATAGGCGGCTTTATTGGCGCTGTAGCCGCGACTATAGGCGTGGTACTGCCATCTATTATTATAATAACCATTATAGCGGCTTTTTTTATGACGTTTAAAGATAACCCTGTGGTCGTTAAAGTATTTTCGGGTGTCAAAGCGGCAACGGTTGCCTTGATAGCGATTGCAGTTATCGACATATGGGGAAGCTCTGTGAAGGATTATATCGGTATAATAATAGCGGCCGTTGTGTTCATGCTGACAGGGCTGCTCAATGTAAACGCCATATATATGATAATAGGCGGTATAGCTGCAGGTCTCATAATCACCGCTTTTAGACGGAATGCCGGTGAGGACGGGCGATGATTTACTTAAAATTGATGTGGATATTCTTTAAGATAGGCTTGTTCAGCTTTGGCGGCGGTTACGCCATGATCCCGCTCATAATGGATGAAATTGTAACCACAACGCATTGGCTGACAGCACAGGAATTCTCGGATATAGTGGCCATATCCGTTATGACGCCGGGGCCGCTTGCAGTTAATGCAGCTACATTTGTGGGGTATAAGATTACGAACGTTTTCGGCGGCGTGTTGGCTACCATAGGTGTTACTCTGCCTTCGTTTATAATAGTTTCTATTGTGAGCCGGTTTTTTTTCCAATTCCAACACAGCTCTTTGGTGAAGAGGGCTTTCTATGGCTTAAGGCCCGCCGTGACCGGCTTAGTCGCGGCTGCGGCCGTATCCATAGCCCAAACATCTATATTGAGGGGTTTTACCGAAAACGATACGTTTTTATATGCTATCATAAAAACTGTCCAGTATCCATTGCAGCATATCAGCGTACCTAACTTAATTATATTTGCTGCCTCACTTATAGTGCTGCTTAAATATAGGAAGTTCAATCCGATATTGCTCATAATATTAGCGGGCATAGCCGGAGCACTTATATTTTAATAAGTTGTAGAAAATAAAAAAGCACCTTTTTGGTGCTTTTTTATTTATAGCATTATTTAGCGTCATACCAAGATTAAGTATTAAAAAAGATCCAACTTTTAATATTGGCCTTTCTTTATTATCATACAGGTATAGAAAGTTATTGATGGTTTTTTGCCTAAAGAAAGGTTAACATGGTATACTTACTGTTCTTTGGTATATGCTTTGGGGCTTCGGTAATTGGGGCTATATGTGGCATAGGCGGCGGCGTTATAATTAAGCCGCTTATGGATGCTTTGGGATTTATGGATGTACCTACTATAAGCTTTTTATCGGGCTGTACTGTGCTGTGTATGACTGCTTACTCAGTTGCGGAAAGTAAATTAAGCGGCAGATCCAATATTGAAACCAAAACCAGCCTGCCCTTAGGAATCGGAGGGGCAATAGGCGGAATCGCAGGTAAGGCTTTGTTCCAGTATCTCGTGTCTATAAGCGCTGATAAAAACAGTATTGGTGCTGTACAAGCCATATGTTTGTTTATAGTAACAGCAGGTACGCTCGTTTATACGCTTAATAAGAGCAAGATAAGAACATATCAAATAACCAATATTGGCGCTTGTCTGTCAATAGGCGTTTTGCTCGGCATGATGTCCTCGTTTTTAGGTATAGGCGGCGGGCCAATAAATCTGGTGATTTTGTTTTTCTTTTTTTCCATGACTACTAAAATAGCTGCTGAGAATTCGTTATACATAATATTATTTTCGCAACTGGCTAGCCTTTTGCAGTCGCTGATAACAAATAGTGTACCTGAATTTGAGATCGGAGCTCTTATATTTATGGCGGCAGGTGGTGTTTGCGGCGGCATAGCAGGACGGATTTTTAATAAGAAAATAGGTGAGAATGATGTTAACAGGCTTTTTATAGCACTGATGGTTGTTATAATACTCATAAATATTTATAATGCTTATAAATTCATATGAATAATTTATTATAAGAAATGAGAGTGTAAATATGAGAATTCTTTACTTGGATTTAGATACTTTACGTCCAGATCATTTGGGGTGTTATGGTTATCATAGGGATATTTCGCCTAATATAGACAATATAGCAGAACAAGGCGTTCGCTTTAACAATTATTATTGCTCAGATGCACCCTGCCTTCCTTCACGCACTGCCCTGATGAGCGGCCGGTTTGGTATACACACCGGCGTGGTAAATCACGGCGGTATCGCAGCTGATATGCGGCATGAAGGCAAAAATCGTGATTTCCGTGATAAACTCGGATTTGACAGCTTGCCTGCTTTTCTACGTTCAGCGGGGTTTAAGACGGTTTCGATAAGCCCTTTTGCTGAAAGGCATTCAGCGTGGACGTTCTACGCAGGATTTAATGAAATGTATAATACAGGTAAATGTGGTGCTGAGTCTGCTGATGATATAACCCCTGTAGCGCTTAAATGGATAGATGCTAATGCAAGGGAAGATAATTGGTTTTTGCATATAAACTACTGGGATGCACATACACCGTATCGTACACCACTTGAATTCGGCAATCCTTTTAAAGATGATCCTATACCGAATTGGATTACTCCTGAAGTATTAGAATATCATAAGAGGATGGTTGGCCCGCATACAGCGTTGGATCTTAATATGTATAATGGAGATTGCGACCCTTATCATCCGGAAAATCCTGGAGAGATACAGAACATGGCAGATTTAAAAAAGGTTATAGACAGATATGACTGCGGTATCCGGTATATGGACGAGCATATAGGAACTATACTAACATCGCTTTCTAAACATGGAGTGCTGGATGATTTGGCTATAATAGTGAGTGCTGATCACGGAGAAAACTTAGGAGAACTGGGTATCTACAGCGAACACGCCACAGCTGATAACCCAACCTGCAGGATACCTATGATAATTAAATGGCCTGGCGGTTTAAAGGGTCATGTTGATAAAGGCCTGCATTATAATCTGGATCTCGCACCAACTCTTGCCGAATTGCTTGCCGAGAAACCTGCAGACTCATGGGATGGGCAAAGCTATGCTGACGCTGTAAAAAACGGTGCCGAATGCGGCAGGCCCTATGTTGTGATAAGCCAGTGTGCACATGTATGTCAGCGCAGCGTTAGATTTGGGCCATGGCTCTATATGCGGACATATCACGATGGTTATCATCTTTTCCCAGATGAGATGTTATTTAATATTGCAAACGATCCATACGAACAGCACAATGTTGCTTATGATAATTATAATGTTTGTTTGGAAGGCGCGTATTACCTTATGAAATGGCATGATAACATGATGAAAAGCATGGACTGTGATACAGATCCATTGTGGACAGTGATAATGGAAGGCGGGCCATATCATGCCAGGGGCCATTTGAAGGCTTATTGTAAGAGATTGGAAGAAACTGGAAGAGGTTACGCTATATCTGAATTAAAAAAAAGACATCCGAGAGAATTTGAAATATGAAACAAGATAATTTTTCCGTGGACAACATAAGTCTGCTTATAAAACCTGCTTCAGCCGATTGTAACCTGGCATGTGAATATTGTTTTTATATGGCCAAGCAGGAACTTTACCCAGGTAAGACACGCATGGGTTACGATACCTTAGAGCTTTTAATACGCGATTATTTAGCTATGTCAGGTTCTTCACCTATCCTGTGCTGGCAAGGCGGGGAGCCTACGCTAATGGGCTTGGATTTTTATAAAAAGGTTGCTGAGCTTGAAAAACAATATATGCGTGATGACCAAAAAATAAACCATGCGTTTCAGACTAATGGCATATTGATAGATGAGAAATGGGCGGAATTTCTGGCAAGTGAAAACTATTTAGTTGGACTCAGTATAGATGGCCGAAGGCGATTACATGATATATATCGTAAAGACAGGAAAGGCAATGGCACGCATGATAAAGTAGAACGTGCTGTAAAACTATTTCAGCAATATGGTGTGGAATTTAATGTCTTAACTGTGGTGAATGACCAAAATGTGAAAAAACCTGAAGCTCTGTTCAACTATTTCATGGACTTAGGAATATACTATATGCAGTTTATACCATGTCTTGAGGTGATTAATGCCCAAATAGCACCATTTTCAGCGCCTATCAAAGAATATGGCGAGTTTTTATGCCGCATTTTTGATAAATGGTATAATATGGGTAATCCTGCATGTTATATCCGAGATTTTGACGAAATGTTGGTTTATTATTCTACTAATCGCCATCCTTCATGTACTAACTCACCATTTTGCAATAGCACAATTGTTATAGAACACAATGGGGACGTATATCCTTGTGATTTTTTTGTAGAGCCGGAATGGAAGTTGGGCAATATAAAAGAAAAATCATTAGCTGATATGATACTGTCAGATAAATATAAATCATTTCGCGCAAGCAAACAAGATATTGACGAAGAATGCTTGTCTTGCGAATATCTGAATATGTGCTGGGGTGGCTGCAAAAAGCTTCGACGGAATGAATACGGTGAGCGGATAAAGCATAACTATTATTGTCAAGCATATAAACAATTCTACAAATACAGCGAAAAATACTTTAAACAACTCGCAGCTACTATAAAAGGTGAATCCTTTTAAGAGCTTTTAAAGTTGTCGTTTACTCAGTGTAAAAGATTTAATATTTAAAAATATGGAAGTATGATAAAAGATCCAACTTTAAATACTATAATTTATTAGCTAAAATATAAGCACAGTATAACTTAACAGAATTTTCAGAACTCGCTGTGGTATGCGTTGTTTAATAATTGAGGAGGATTTTTCAAGTGGAAGAAAAAACAAAAAAAAGCAATGGTACAGTTATATTGCTCATATCTCTGGCTATAGGCATAGCTATATGGACGTTTATATCACTTATCCCGTCAATAGGTGCGATAATCGTTGGTCCTGATAAAGTAGTGAAAGCGTTTATAGAAGAATGGGGAAATGGCACGCTTGGCAAGAATATTGGAATAAGTCTGTGGCGTGTTTTCGGCGGCTTTTCATTAGGGCTTGTAGCGGCTATACCAGTGGCTTTCTTAATGGGGTGGTACACGCCGATAAGGCAGTTTGTTGAGCCATGGATACAATTCTTCCGTACAATTCCACCTATTGCTTTAATACCCTTAGTTATAGTGGCGCTCGGAGTCGGAGAAAGTGCTAAAATAACCGTTATTTTTGTAGCTTCGTTCTTGGTCATGGTGGTAACTATATACCAGGGCGTTAAAGGAGTGGACCCGTTGCTGATAAACGCGGCGAGGGTTTTGGGCGCTAAAGATAGGGACATATTCTTCGATGTAGTGGTTCCGGCTTCCGTTCCTTATATATTAGTGGGCATAAGGCTAGGGCTGGGAAGTGCGTTAACTACTCTGGTTGCCGCCGAATTGACCGGAGCCTCAAGCGGATTAGGCAACATGATTATGGAAGCTAGCATTTACTTTAGGATGGATGTAGTTATATTAGGCATCGTTCTTATAGGTGTCATAGGATTCATATTGGACAAAGCTGTTCTATACCTTGAAAAAAGATTAACGAGCTGGCAAGAAGTGAGGGAACAATAATTATGGATGAGAAAAATATGAATTTGGAAATGCCCGTTAAGATTAAGGTGAGAAATCTGAACAAATCCTTTATGGGCAGAAATGGCGAGATTGTAGCATTAAAAGATGTTAGCCTCGATATATATACAAATGAATTCGTTTGTGTAGTAGGCCCAAGCGGTTGTGGTAAAACAACGCTTTTAAGCATATTGGCTGGTTTGGAAAAGCCGACATCAGGTACAGTAGAAATGGACGGAAAAGCGATAGCAGGGCCTAGTCCAGAAAGGGGAGTGGTATTTCAGCAGTACGCCTTATTTCCGTGGAAGACCGTCATACAAAATGTGGAATTTGGTTTGAGGCTCAAGGGTATTGATAAAGACGTTGCCAGAAAGGAAGCAATGAAATACGTTGAAATGGTTGGCTTGAAAGATTTTGCGGATTCCTTTCCTAAGGAGCTGTCAGGCGGAATGAAACAAAGGGTTGCTATAGCTAGAGCATATGCCGTAAATCCAGAGGTGCTATTGATGGACGAGCCATTTGGGGCATTGGATGCACAAACCAGGGCGCAGCTTCAGGAGGATTTGCTCAGAACGTGGCAGACGGAGAAAAAGACATGTTTTTTTATAACGCATGATGTGGACGAGGCGGTGCTGTTGGCACAGAGAATAGTTATAATGAGCGCTAGGCCAGGGAGGGTACGGGAGATAATAGACATAGATATCCCTTATCCAAGGAATCAGGAAACGAAGATGCAGGATGATTATATCGAGTACAGAAACTTGATATGGAGCAAAGTCTACAAGGAATACTTGGCAGTAATGAAATAAAAATGTATAATGAAGGAGAATGATTATATGAAGCGTTTACTTAAGGTGAACAGAAAACGATGGCTTTTGGTGCTTTCAATGTTGCTGCTGGCTGCGATGTTATTGAGCGCTTGTAGCTCAAGCGATACGCCAACGCAGCAGAACAATGAAACGAGCAATTCAACGGTGGATAACAATGAACCCCAGGCTACTGATAACAATGAGAGCGAGAATTCTGCTCAAAAGCCCAAAGAATTAAAAGAAATAAATATAGGCTATATGCCTGATATGCATGGAGCGACACCCCTTGTGATAGCCCAAGAAAAGGGATATTTTGAAGAGCAGGGGCTTAAGCCGAACTTTATAAAATTCCTTAATGGCCCTCAAGAGCTCCAGGCTATGGCTTCAGGTGATTTGGACGTCGGATATATAGGACCTGGCGCTGTGTTCTTAGCAGCCCAAGGCCAGGCGAAAATATTGATGCCTGATAGTTTGAATACGGGCGATATGGTTTTGACTAGCGTAAAGACTGGCATAAAGACAGGAGCAGACCTGAAAGGCAAAAAGGTAGGTGTTCCTAAAGGAACATCGGGTGAGATGGTTTTGAATTTATTGTTGAAGAAGTATAATCTAAAACCATCAGATGTCAATATAATCAATATTGATGTAGCTGGTGCTGTTGCAGCATTTACAGCCGGCAAGGTTGATGCGGTAGCCATATGGTCGCCGTATACAGCGGAAATTGAGAAGCAGCTTGGCAAAGAAAATATTGTTGCACTAGCCACAAACAAAGATTTTATGCCCGAGTACACTTTCCCGCAAAGCTGGGTGGCAAATCCGAATGTGCTGGAAAAGGATGAGGATCTGGTCATAAGGTTCATAAAAGCCTGGAACAAAGCTAATGACTACCGCATAGCCAACCTCGATGAGGCTGTTAAGCTTACAGCCGACTTTACCCAAGTGCCGGAAGATTCGTTGAAAGTACAGTTAGATACTACAGAATGGCTCAAATCTACTGATATAAAAGCTAAATATGAGGATGGCTCAATTTATTCCTGGTATGAGAATCTGGAAAAATTATTTGTTGAGACAGGCAAGATGACAGAAGTTGTAGATCCCAAGGAATTTGTTGTTGGAGACGTATATTTAAAATCGTTGTCGCAGTAGGGAAGCTATAAAACTCCCCTACTTTCTAAAGAAGAAGTGGAGCTTTTATGGTAATCCTTTTATCAATGTTTATTGTATCCGCGCTTGTGCTGCTAATACTAAAGCCAGCCAGCAGATCGGTCCAATGGATGGAAGTCACGATAATAGGCTGGCTGATGGGCACAGGCGGATACATGCTTTTTTTAGCAAAATACGGTGGTTTTTATGATAATATAAACACAATATTGTTTATAACTGACGGTATAAGGCAGGTATTGCTTTATTCGCCCATTGATATAGATGGAATAAGCAGGCTGATTGTATATGGCAGATCGATTTTTATATTTGGCCTTTTTGCATTAGCTTATCATATAAGCGGTAAGCCGTCTTCAAAACTTATAATGGGGCTGTATGTGATGAATGCAATTTGCGCATTAGGCAATGTTGTAATATATGATCCGAACATATACAGGGAAATATTATCAACTGTGGACAAGTCCATGCTTAGATGGGTTGCTGCAGGCACGCGCATTTGGTTAATAATCGCTTTTGCGGGTTCAATATATATAGTTGCTGATGTTTATTTTAAATCAATAGTGCCGTGGATAAAGAGAAGGCTTATGGCCATAATGGCCGGCATGTCTTCTATGATAATATTTTATTTTTATATAGGTTTTATGGGGCCTATGCAGGTAACAGACCCAAGAACATATTACTTCCTATATTCTGATTTTTCCAATTTTAATCTGCCTATAAGCAGTACCGAATGGTATATAGGAATTATCGTTACAGGTATAAGCTGCATTGCTGCTATGTATTCCTTTGGGCAGTATATAATGGTTGAACGTGACAGAGATAAAGATACCCTGTATCTCGACTTGAAGTTTCGCACAGGTAAAATGAGCGCAAAGGTATTTACGCATGGCATAAAAAATCAGCTTATAATGCTGCAATTGCTCGCAAAAAGGATTTTAGATCAAAAAGACAACCTGGGTTATAACGAAACAGCCGATACTGTCATTGAGAGCGCAGCGGCTATATCTGGTATAACCAATAGCATGCTCGACAGAATAAACGAGCTTTCTAGAACTTTCAATACATTAAGATTGGAACTAAAGCCCGTTAGCGTACAAGAGGTAATAAGCGAAGCCCTAACCAAAGTAAAATATCTGCCTGAAAATATCGAAATCATTAACATGGCGCCGGATAAGGATATAACAATAATAGCTGATAAAAAATACTTGGCAGACGCTATTTATAATATAATAGACAACGCTATAGAAGCAGTTTCTATGAGCGGTGTAGAAAAGGGTAAGATTATTATAGACATTAAAGTACAGCACAAATACTGTGCTATATCTATTTCTGATAATGGAATAGGGATGGATAATGCTCAGATGGCCCGTATTTTCGATCCTTTTTATACTAGCAAAAATACGGTTACAAACTGGGGAGTCGGGTTATCTTACTCGCAAAGCGTCATACGGGCTCATTTCGGCAATGTCCAGGTTAAAAGCAAACCTGGCATTGGTAGCACTTTTTATATATTCTTGCCGATGAGCATTGGCATAGGCTTAAATAGCGGCAAAAGGGGATGAACTGATGGAGCCAATAAAAGTCCTGATTGCCGAAGATTTAGATATTTTGAGAAATTATTTTTGCGAGGCCATAAATAAAGAAGAAGGCCTTCAAGTAGTGGCTGATGCTTCAAGTGGCAAAGAGGCAGCAGAGAAAGCGAAGACGTTTAAACCGGATGTTATATTGATGGATGTAGAGATGGCGTCGAGAAACGATGGCATCGAAGCCGCAAGGGAGATTTTGTCGATGATGCCTGATATAAAGATAGTCTTTCTTACGGTTCATGATGATGACGAAACCGTCTTTAAAGCATTTGAAAGCGGTGGTGTTGATTATGTGCTAAAGGAAGCCGATACTGCTGAAATGATACAAAGCATACGGCTAGCTTATGAGGGCAATTCTCCGATAAGGCCAAAAATCGCTGCTAAAATAAGAAATGAATTTGCGCGCATAAAGAAAAATGAATCCAATATAATGAGCGCTGTGTCTATAGTTGCGCAGCTTACGCCGGCTGAGTGGGAAATAATACGGCTTTTAATGGATGGCAAACATTTGAGCGAAATAGCCGCGCTAAGGCACGTAGAGATGAGCACTATAAAAACGCAAGTAAATATAATGTTGAAGAAATTCAATAAGAAACGGACCAAAGATATATTGAAATATATAAATAATATGGGGCTGCAAAACCTTTTTATGTCTACCGGGCAAAAAGGATGATTTAAAGGAGGATAAAAATGCAGAAGGCTAGAATAGAATATGGCGATGGATTTATGGATATAGAGGTTCCGGACAGCGCTACTATAGTGCGCCCAGAAACACATTATAACGATCCGCCGGCTGTCGATCCGTATGAGGCTACGCGCCGGGCGCTCGAGCATCCGCTGGGCATAGAGCCGTTAAGAGAATTGGCCAAGCCGGGCAAAAAGGTAGTTATAGCGTTTCCCGACCGCGTTAAAGGCGGCACACAAAAGGATGCCCACAGGCGCGTATGCATACCGATAATAGTTGAAGAGCTCATGAAGGGCGGCATTGATTTAAAGGACATAAAACTCATATGTGCCATGGGCCTTCATAGAAAAAATACCAAGGCTGAGTGGGATGGCTATCTAGGCAAAGAAATAGTGGATATGTTCTGGCCGGACAGGCTGGTCAACCATGATGCTGAAGATCCGGACGGTATGGTCGAGCTAGGCTATGATGAAATGGGCAACTATGTCAATATGAACAAAGACGTGTTTGAAGCCGATATAGCGGTCATGATAGGCCATGTACAGGGCAATCCTTACGGTGGCTACAGCGGAGGCTACAAAATGTGCGTGACCGGCATAACGGGTTGGAAGAGTATAAGAAGTCATCACAATCCTATTGTCATGCATAGGGAGGATTTTGTGCCTACTAATACCGACCATATGTATATGCGAAGGCAATTTGATTCCATAGGCAAACATATGGAAAAGAAAATGGGCAAGCGCTTTTTTTGCGTAGATGCAGTGCTTGGTACCAATTCACAAGTGCTTGGCGTATATGCCGGTGTACCCGATTTAGTGCAGCAAGAAAGCTGGAAATTAGCGGAACAGCGTACAAATGTTTATTTAGACACTAAAGACAAATATGACATAATGATATTCGGAGAACCGCGCTCATTTCATTATGGGCCGGGCATGGGCACCAATCCCATACTGATGCTTCAGGCAATAGGCAGCCAGGTGGCCAGGCATAAAGATGTGTTCAGCAGCAACGGCGTCGTGATATGCGCGTCGATATGCGATGGCTGGTTCAATGATGAATGGTTTCCTTCATATAGGAAACTTTACGAAAGGATAAAGGATATAAACGATTTTTCCGAAGCGGTACGTTTCGAGGATGAAATATCCAATAATAAAGATGATATATACAAATACCGCTACGCGCATGCCTATCATCCCTTCCATGCTCTTTCTATGCTGTCTATGGGCGGCGTTGCTTTAAACAATACATCCGCGGTTGTTATAGCGGGCGCACGTGCGGGCGGTTATGCCAGAGCGATGGGGACGCATCCTGTAAATACATTTGAAGATGCACTTAAATACGCTGAGAAATATGTTGGCAAAAACCCGCGCATACTAGTGCAAGAAAAAGCGTTTACAGCGGTATCAGTGCATCTAAAGCGCAAATAAAAGAATGAGGGGTAGCAGCAAATGCCATTAGTGACTACAAAAGATATGTTATATAAAGCCATGGAAGGTGGATATGGGATAGGGGCTTTCAACGTAAACTGCCTGGAGATGGCTATGCCGTATATACAAGCGGCGCAAGAGGAGAATTCGCCCATAATATTGCAGTTTGGACAAAAAACGTTTAAATATATGCAGCCTGAGGATTTTATGCCATATATTAAGGCACTGGCCGGGCAAGCCTCAGTGCCCGTGGCTGTGCATTTGGACCATAGCCACGAATGGGAACAGAATATAAGGTGCTTAAGAGCCGGATTTACATCGCTTATGTTTGATGGTTCATCGCTTCCCTTAGATCAGAATATAAAACAGTCGGCTGAAGTGGTCAGAGCTGCTCATGCCTGCGGCGTGCCCGTGGAAGGGGAAATCGGCGCTGTCAAGATATACGATTCATCTACTGGTTATCAGCAAGCGGGGCTGGCCGATCCAGATGAAGTGGTTCGGTATGTCGAAGAATCGGGTGTAGATTTTGTAGCCGTTGCGGTAGGCAATATGCATGGTATGCCTGCTAAAGAGGCGCATATCAATATTTCGCTCATAGAAGAGATAAGAAGGCGCGTTTCTATACCCCTGGTTATGCACGGTTCGACTGGGATAGATGACGATACGCTGGCTTTATCCATAAAGGCAGGCATAACAAAGGTTAACGTCGCAACGGAATTCAACAGGGCGTTTTTGGGCGGCATACAAAAGAGCCTGGAGAATGAACCTGACAAAACGTTTCCATTGGAATATATGAGCGTTGGCATGGAAGCGGTAAAGCAACTTGCTAAAGAGAAAATACGCTTGATAGGCAGCGTGGACAAGGCATGAAACAGATATTTGTTAATTTAAAGCGTTTTGATGTGCCCAGAAATTTGGGCGGTATATGTCAAATGGACGAACCAAAGCGATGGGCTGAATGGGTCATGGATGAGATGATAAGATATGGCTTGGGAGAAAGAAGCGACATAAAACTCACTGTATTCATGCCTGAATCGCTCATAATAACGGCTGTGGAGCGCTTAAACAGTTACCCGAAAGAAAAAACCATGAGCATAAGCATGGGATGTCAGGGCGTATATCGCGAGGATGTAAAGCCCGGCGGCAACTTTGGCGCATTTACTACAAACCGTCCTGCTGCTGCGGCTAAAGCTATTGGTTGTTCATGGTCTATAATAGGCCATTCGGAAGAGAGAAAGGACAAGCTTGATATAATAAGAAGGTATGACCCTATGTGCGATAGCGATGAACAAAGACGTATGAAGGCGTCGGCTGTCGTCAGCGGTATAATAAACGAAGAGTTGCGCTGCGCTTTAGAGGCTGGTTTAAACGCTTTAGTATGTATAGGCGAAACGTCAGAAGAGAAAGGCGATGGCAGCTTCGAAGAACAAAAACCGCATATAATGTCGGTATTAAAAAAGCAGATAGAACAAAGCCTTTTTAACTTATCGCCCAAGCAGCTCTTGCATAATGTGGTAATAGGATATGAGCCTGTGTGGGCTATAGGTCCTGGCAAAACGCCGCCCGGGCCGGAATACATAGCGTTTGTGTCCGGATATATAAAAGATGTTATAAAAGAGGCTTTTGGCATAGATATCCCGGTGGTATATGGCGGTGGCTTAAAAGAGGACAATGCTGCTGATATAGCGACCGTGAAAAGCATAGACGGAGGGCTGGTGGCCTTAACGCGCTTCACCGGACAAGTAGCATTCGAGCCTTCGGGCCTTAAGGCCATAATAGATAAATACATTGGTTTATAGGAGAGATAATGCTATGAAGAAATTGAAAGTTGCCATGGTTAACCTCATGCATCCCAATTTTCCAGGTGACCAGTTAGGAACATACAGACGCTCGGCTGAGGCTATGGGACAGCTCAGCAATGAGATGGGATTTGATTTTTACAGCATAGAAAATCCTATATTAACCGAGGATGATGCCGAAGTCTCGGCAGAAAAGGTTAAAGATTGGCAGGCGGACTTTATCATGATGCACAATACGGCATTTCCAAATGGTAAAGCTGTCCAGGCTCTTTGCGATACGGGAGCGCGCATCGGCCTGTGGGCAGTGCCGGAGCCGGCAAAAGATGGGCCGTTGCCGCTCAACTCATTTTGCGGCATTAATATGAGCGGGAGCATAATTGCTGAGTATCTAAAGGATTATGACCTGCCATATAAATGGTTTTACGGTGACGCTAGCGGTTATGAGTTCCGCAGGAGATTTGCAATTACAGTGCGCGCGCTGACCGCTATTAAAAATCTTGCAAGTTCGCGCATAGCTCTGGTTGGTGGGATAGCCGACGGTTTTGATGACCTGTATTTTGACGAGCGCAGGCTTCATAAAATATTCGGTGTTCGCTTATACAGGAATCATGAATTTTCGGAGATAAAGGATAAAGCTATTTCATATAAAACTGACGACGTGCAGGATATAATCAATGGATTTGAGCAAGACGCGGCATATATAAATCCGCAGGTGGGAGCTTCGCTTGAAAAAAACGCGCGCATTTACAAAGCGTTTGTGGATTTCAAGAATGAGCATGGCTATGATGGGCTGGCTATTAGCTGCTGGCCTAAATTCCGAACAGAAATGGGTATAGTAGCGTGCGCCGCGATAGGCAGGCTCAATGACCAAGAATTTGCCGCCGCATGTGAAGGCGATATATACGGCCTTATAGGCATGATGCTGCTTAGATTTTTATCGGATAGCCCATCGCTTGTGCTGGACCTTTCGGATATAGATGAAGCCGATCAAAGCATTTTACTGTGGCACTGTGGCATAGGCAGCAAAAAAATGGCTAAAGACGGGCGCGTATGGCTATCGCCGCACAGCAATCCGAGCAACTTTGCCGGCGTTGGCAAGGTCATCATGTCACCTGTGGCCGAAGCTGAGTTTAAGCCTGGAGACGCTAGCGTGGTGCGCATAGTCGATGATGGCCAGAGGATGGTCGTATTAAACGGCAGGTTTATGGATAACGAGAAAAAAAGCTTTGATGGCAGCCGCGGCTGGCTGGGCAATTTGATGTGGAATGGCGAAGCTATAGAAGTTAAGGATTTGGTAAATACCTTGATGGTTCAAGGCATGCCTCATCATTACCCGCTCACAATGGGTAATTTCGCCGATGAGCTTATGGAAATAGCTAGCTGGCTGAATATAGATTTGGTAGATAAAGTGCCCTATAAAGATTATATGCAAAGGGGTCATAAACATGTCGGCTAACTTGGTAGTAGTCCATGGCGGGGGTCCTACTCCCGTTATCAATGCTTCGTTAAAAGGGGTAATAGACGAGGCGAAAAAATATCCTGAAATCGATGGGATATACGGTTCTAGCTATGGCGTGGACGGTATATTAAATGAGAAGTTTATAGACCTGCGCGCTATTCCGGAAGATGTATTAGCTAGGCTTTCCTATACGCCGGGTTCATATATAGGCTCATCGCGCACCCATCTTGAACCTGAGGATTATGAAAAAATTATTAAAAAATTAAAAAAGAATAACATAAAATACCTGTTTTTTACAGGCGGCAATGGCTCTATGGATACCTGTAATAAGATACATCATATTTGTGCTGAAGCAGGCAACGATATAAACGTTGTGGGGATACCCAAAACTGTGGATAATGACTTAGCTAACACAGATCACTCGCCCGGTTATGGAAGCGCCGCGCGCTTTGCCGCGGTATCAGCGCGGGAGATAGGCATAGATGTGGCTTCGTTGCCGATACATGTATCTATAATCGAATATATGGGCCGCAATGCCGGGTGGATTGCCGCGGCGTCAGCTTTGGGGAGAAAAAAAGACGGAGATGCGCCTCATTTGATTTATATACCCGAGAGGCCATTTATAGAAGAAGAATTTTTGAACGAGATAGAACGCTTGCATAAAGAATTAAATGGTGTTGTGGTGGCTGTATCTGAAGGATTGACAGATGCTAAGGGAAACCCGATAGGCCAATCCATGGCAGCTTCAAAGCGCGATGCATTTTCAACGGATGTAAGCGTATATTTGGCGCGACTTATATCAGAAAAATTACATATAAAAGCCCGCAGCGAAAAACCAGGCCTGCTCGGCAGGGTTTCTATAGCACATCAATCGGAAGTTGACCGAGAGGAGGCTGAGATGGCAGGCGCAGCAGCTGTGAGGGCGGCTATAAACGGCAAATCGGGTTGCATGGTTTCACTCAAACGCGTATCAGATAACCCATATAAGTGTTCGACGGAGCTCGTGCCTATAGACATTATGGACATGAAAGAGCGGCATATGCCTGACGAGTATATTGCCTCATCGGGCCATGATGTAACGCATGGATTTATAGAATATGCAAAGCCGCTTATAGGAGGCCCGTTGCTGCAGTACGCATTGAGAAAATAAGGAGATATTTTGATGGAACGAGTGTCTTTAAATTGCAGTAAAATACAAGATTTTGTCAGCCCCAAGAAATTATCGGAAATGATGTGCAATTATGAGCCGATGTTAAAAGAAATATTGGATTCTTACCAGGCTGATAAAGAAAATGTGCTTGGATGGATGGATATTTCGAAACTAGCCAACGATGAATTAATAGCGGCCATTGAAGCGAAGGCTGATGAGATACGCCAAAACGCGGATGTTTTTATCTTAATAGGCATTGGCGGCTCGAACCAAGGGTCGCGCGCAGTTATTGAAGCGCTTCAAGTGGATCAGAAGCCTAAGATTCTTTATGCAGGTAATAACCTTTCTGCGGCTTACATGAATGATATTTTCAAGCAGATAAAAGGTAAATCTATTTACGCTAACATTATTGCTAAAAATTTTGCTACGCTCGAGCCGGGGGTTTGTTTCAGATTAATAAGGCAGTATATGGAAGAAACGTATGGCTCTCAAGAAGCGGCAAATAGAATTATAGCAACTGGCACGCCTGGTAGCGACTTAGATAAACTCGCTCAGCATAAAGGTTACCTTTTTTTGCCGTTCCCGATTGATGTGGGAGGACGTTTTTCTGTCATGAGTGCAGTAGGCCTGATGCCCATGGCCGCTGCCGGTATACCGATATCCGACGTGATAGCCGGTGCCAATGCCATGAGGGAATACATGTATAATACCGATGTTAAAGATAATGACGCTTTCAAGTACGCGGCTATAAGAAATATTCTGCTTAAAACGGGTAAAGATATAGAGATTTTGTCGTATTTTGAACCTGCTTTGGGATATTTCTCGAAGTGGTGGGTTCAATTATTTGCTGAGAGCGAGGGCAAAGATGGCAAGGGAATATTCCCGACAGCATGTTCATTTTCTGAAGATCTGCATTCGCTTGGTCAATATATACAATCTGGACAGCGCATAATTTTTGAGACATTTTTAAATATTGAGGAACCGTTGGGAAATGTCATAATTCCGCGAGACCAAAGCAGCGATGGATTTGACTATTTAGATGATAAAGACCTTGCATGGGTCAATAGAGTGGCATATGAAGCGACAATAAAAGCTCACGCGGACGGCGGCGTTCCATGCTTGAGCATAAATATCCCTAAGCTCGATGCGTTCTATATGGGGCAAATGTTTTACTTCTTTGAAATGGCGTGTTACGCGTCGGGGCGGATATTAGGGGTAAACCCATTTGATCAACCGGGTGTGGAAGCATATAAAGCAAATATGTTTGAAGCGTTGGGAAGATAAAATATGGTAAAAAAAGCAGCCGGAGTATTTACCTTACGGCTGCTTTTTTTACTATATCAGCGAAATATCTGTGAAAGCTCAAATCATCGGTCAGCTCAGGGTGAAACGATGTGGCCAGCATATTTCCCTGCCGGACAGCTATGATCTTTCCATCTAGCTCGGCCAATACCTCGGCGCCGTCTTCGGCCTTCTCTACATATGGCGCCCTGATGAACACCAGCGGTATGGGGTGGCCAGCGACTTTGGGTATGAGCATATCGGTTTTAAAGCTGTCTAATTGACTGCCGTAGGCATTGCGCCTGACATATATATCCATCAGGCCCAGGTGGACCTTATCGTCATTGATTATATGTTTGGCCAAGAGTATCATGCCGGCACAGGTCCCCCATATGGGCATGCCGGCATTGGCTCTTTGTGTTATTTTGCCTTTTAAGTCGTAGTCGCTTATAAGCCTGCCTATAGTTGTGCTTTCCCCTCCAGGGAGTATAAGGCCGTCTATCTTGTCGAAATCGGCCTTTACCTTGACCTGCACGGGCTCGACTCCATCTAGGCGCTCTAACATGAGCTCATGCTCTATGACCGAGCCCTGAAGGCCGAGTATGCCTATGCGCAGCATCCGGTTACCAGCCTCTTTCAGCCATGCGCTGGGATTGATCTATTTGGCTTATTTCTATACCGGGCATAGCTTCACCTAGGTCTTCCGATACTTCGGCGAGAACCTGCGGGTCGTTATAATAGGTTACGGCTTTTACTATGGCTTCGGCGCGCTTAGCGGGATCCGCCGACTTGAATATGCCTGAGCCTACGAAAACACCGTCAGCGCCTAACTGCATCATGAGCGCTGCGTCAGCTGGCGTGGCCACTCCGCCTGCTGCAAAGTTTACAACAGGCAGTCTGCCTGACTGTGCTACTTCAACGACTAATTCGTAAGGGGCCTGCATTTCTTTTGCGGCGGTCATAAGCTCTTCTTTCGGCATATTCTGCAGCCTTCTTATTTCGTCCATGACGGTGCGCATGTGGCGTACAGCCTCGACGACATTGCCTGTGCCGGCTTCACCTTTAGTGCGGATCATGGAAGCGCCCTCGCCGATGCGCCGCAGGGCTTCGCCAAGATTGCGGGCGCCGCATACGAAAGGCACTTTGAAATCCCATTTATTGATATGGCACATTTCATCAGCGGGCGTGAGCACTTCGCTTTCGTCTATATAATCGATGCCGAGGGCCTCGAGTATTTGAGCTTCTACGAAGTGTCCTATCCTTACTTTGGCCATGACCGGTATGCTGACAGCGTTTTTGATCTCCTTTATTATTTTAGGGTCAGACATGCGGGCGACGCCGCCTTCTTTTCGTATATCTGCGGGTACGCGCTCTAGCGCCATAACAGCGACCGCGCCGGCTTTTTCGGCAATTTTTGCCTGCTCGGGGTTGGTAACGTCCATTATGACGCCGCCTTTTAGCATCTGGGCCAGGTTCTTATTGAGTTCATAACGTTCTTTATCCATTTTGAATACCATTCCTTTCTTGACTTTGTGTTTAAACAATACTATAATAAACCGTATCGATACAGTTGTATCGGTGATATAGCGGTTTTTAGTGTTATTATTACACAAACTTCGCGCTGTGTCAATATAACGGTGGGGTGATATTTTGAATTTTGACGCTATAAAGCTCGAGCGCTATGGCCATAGGCCTATGTATGTCCAGCTTTATGAACAAATTGAATGTATGATAAAAAATGGCGATATCCAGCCGGGAGCTAAGCTGCCGGCTATACGGGAACTTTCTAAATTGCTGGGTATAAATGCCGTTACCGTGGTTAAGGCTTATGAATTGCTGGAGGCAGGCGGGTCGGCGTTTTCAAAACCAGGCAGCGGCACATATGTTTCGCAAAGTGCTAGAGCTTCAGCCATGCAGGAATATATGCTTCCCCGGGGTGATGTTATCGACTTTGCTAATTTCACGCCTTCGCCCGAGTTATTTCCCGTACAGCAATTTAAGACGCTTATAAACGAAGTTCTAGACCGCGACGCCGGCAAAGCGTTTGAATATCAAGATAGCCGGGGTTATCCACCGCTGAGGGAGGCTCTTTCGTATTACGTGGGAAAAAGCGGCATAAAAGCTAACAGCGATGATATACAGGTGATATCCGGCGCTCAGCAAGGCATAGACGTGCTGGCTAAGGCGCTTGCCGGCTTTGGCGACAGCATAATTATGGAGAGCCCTAGTTATACGGGTGCTATAGCGGCCTTTCGTTCGCGCAACATCGACATAATAGGGATACCCATGCAAGGCGACGGCTTGGATACGGAGATGCTAGAAAAGCGCGTCAGAGAAAAAAGGCCGTCTTTTATATATGTTATGACGGATTTTCATAATCCGACCGGGGTTTCATATTCGCTTAAAAAGCGTGAGAGGCTTTTGCACATAGCTGAGCGCTACGATGTATATATAGTGGAAGATGATTATCTAAGCGAGCTTAACTTTTCCGGTGAGATAATGCCTTCGCTAAAGTCCATGGATAAAAGCGATCATGTGATATATATCAAGAGCTTTTCTAAAATACTCATGCCTGGTTTGCGCTTGGGGTTTATGATATTGCCAGCGCGCGATGATCTCTATCAAAAAGTGCTGAATGCCAAGCAGGCATCGGATATATCCACTTCGGGACTTATGCAGCGCGTGCTCGAGCTGTATCTTAAAAGGGATCTGTGGCGCGATCATATTAGCCTTATATATAAGGAATATAAAAACAGATATGATTGTATAATCAACGCGCTCGAGCGTTATATGCCGGAGCAGATAAAATATCACCGGCCTGGCGGCGGTATGCATATATGGTGTACAATGCCGCAGGGATGCCGCGATGAGGACCTTTATGACCAAGCGCTGAAAATGGGCGTTGCCTTTGCGCCGGGATCGGCCTTTTATCCGTTCTCGGATGTATGCCGCTGTTTTAAGTTAAGCTTTGCTTCTACGGACGCTGGGCAAATAGAAGCCGGCATAATGGCATTGGGCAAAGCGGCGGCTGATTATATAGAGCGCCGGTATAAAAAAAATTATGGGCGTTATGCACCATTGCTGTAAGTTATGATATAATTCATAATTATAATCGCTTTCATTTAGGAAGGATAGATTAATGGGAGAATTAACATATAAACAATTAAAGAACGAGTGCGATCCGAATTCGTTAGGCTTTGAAACCACGCTGGAGCTTGAGCCCATAGAAGGGATAATAGGGCAGGATAGGGCTGTGAAGGCTATGGAATTTGGCATGAGGGTAAAGGTGAATGGCTATAACATATATATGAGCGGTTCGGGAGGCACTGGCAAGACAAGCTATGCCCGCTGGTATGCTGCTAAAGCCGCTAAGCAGTGCTCTAAGCCCGATGATTGGTGCTATGTATATAATTTTATTGATCCAGAAAAGCCTATTGCTTTGAATTTACCAGCTGGTATGGGGTCAGTATTTCGCAAGGATATGGAAGAGCTCGTCGAATCCTTTCAAGAGGATATACCGAAATTTTTTGCGGGTGAAGAATATCAAAACGAGAGCAATGTGATATTCAAGGAGCTTCAGGACCAGAAAAATGAGCTGCTTATGCAGCTTGACGAGCAGGCTGCCGAGCAGGATTTCCAGGTCAAGACGTCAGGCTCTAGCATATATTTTGCGCCTATAATAGATGGCAATGTAGTGGAGGAAGATGAGTATAATAAACTCGATGAGGGTATCAAGCGCGAGCTCAATGAAAAATCGAGCCAGATACAGCTCAAAGCCATGGACATAATGCGTAAGGTAAGAAATCTCGAGAAAGAAGCTAAAGCAAAGACGCATGAACTAGATGCCCGCGTAGCGCTGATGGCGGTTGGGAACCGCATAGAGGAGTTAAAGCAGAAGTACGCTGACTATCCTAAGGTTGTGGACTATTTGGAAGCGGTAAAAAACGATGTGTTGCTTAATATAGACAGCTTTAAATCGCCTGATGAAGAGGACGATGAGACATTGTCTTTGAGCTTTCTTTACGCTAGGCGCAGCGGGGATAATGTCGATAAATATGGTGTGAATTTGCTTGTGGATAATGCCGGATTAAGCGGCGCGCCGGTTATAGAGGAGGTAAATCCTACCTATGGCAACCTCATAGGCCAGATAGAATATGAGAATGAATTTGGCTCATTTAGCACAGATTTTTCTATGATAAAGCCGGGCTCACTGCTTAAAGCCAATGGCGGCTATATAATACTTCAGGCCAAAGATTTGCTTAATAACTGGGAGGTATGGGAGGCTCTAAAACGCGTGCTGAGGACACGTGAGCTGACTATAGAGGGCAACGATAAAGGAGCATTTTCCCCTGCTATATCCTTAAAGCCGGAGCCTATACCAATAAACGTGAAGGTTATATTGATAGGCAACAGTTATATATATGAAACATTGTATGATTTTGATGAAGATTTTCACAAACTCTTTAAGATAAAGGCTGATTTTGATGATGAAATGGACCGCACTATTGAAAATGAGCGCAAGCTAGCGCAGTTTGTGGCTGGCTTCTGCAAAAGGGAGAATATGCCCCCGTTCAATAATGGGGCTGTCGCGAAAATTATAGAATACGCTTCCCGCTTAGTGGAGGATCAAACCAAGCTTACTACAAAATTTGGTGAAATATCCGAGATACTTGCGGAAGCGGGAACGCTAGCCGATATAGACGGCAGCGATGTTGTGACGGCGGAACATGTAAGCGAAGCTATAAAGCAGAAGATCTATAGGTCCAACCTCTATGACGAGCGCTTAGATGAGGCTTTTGCCGATGGCACCATAATGATAGATATAGACGGGTGGGAAATTGGCCAAATAAACGGTTTATCCATACTCGATGTGGGCGACTACGAATTTGGGAAGCCTTCGCGCATAACGGCTACCACCTATATAGGAGAGAGCGGCATAGTGAATATAGAGCGCGAAATTGAAATGAGCGGTACCTCACACAGCAAGGGCGTTCTTATATTGAGCGGGTATATAGGCGAAAAATACGCGCAGGATATTCCTTTGGCGCTTACAGCCAACATATGCTTCGAGCAGTTGTATGGCGGTATAGACGGCGATAGCGCTTCTAGCACTGAGCTTTACGCTATATTGTCCAGTTTGGCTGATGTGCCGATATTTCAAGGTTATGCTGTTACAGGCTCGGTTAATCAGAAAGGCGAGATTCAGCCTGTAGGCGGCGTATCTATGAAGATAGAGGGTTTTTTCAATATATGCAGCAAAAAAGGTTTAACCGGTAAGCAAGGCGTTATAATACCGATTCAAAATGTTAAAAACTTGGCGCTCAAAGACGAAGTCATAGAAGCGGTAAAAAATGGCATGTTCCACATATATGCTGTAAGCCACATAGATGAGGGCATCGAATTATTGACCGGCATTCCAGCGGGAGAGAAGCAGGCTGACGGGCGTTACCAGCCAGGCACTATAAACGCAATGGCATACGATAAACTTAAATATTACGCTGAAACTATCGCCGATATGGGAAAGGATTAAGCTTGAGCGCTGCTTGTTACACCTATTGTAATAGACCGCGCCATAATGTAAAATAGAAGAAATGGAGGCGAAAAATGAAAGTATATGCGCTTGTAGGGCCGAGCGGCACTGGCAAAAGCTTTAACGCGGTTAACGTTGCCGGTAAAAAAAACGTTGATTGTATAATAGATGATGGGCTTTTGATACAAAACAATAAGGTTATAGCCGGCTCATCGGCTAAAAAAGAGCACACCAAGTTGGCGGCTATAAAGAGGGCTGTGTTTATGGAACCGCAGCATGCCGAGCAGGTGAAAGAAGCCATAAAATCCTGTAATCCTAGCGGTGTGCTGATATTAGGTACTTCTAAAGATATGGTGGACCGCATAGCGGCTAACCTGGATCTGCTGCCGATAGAAGAGTATATATCTATTAATGATATATCTTCGCCTGAAGACATAGAAGAGGCTAAGCGCACGCGCGAAGAAGAAGGCAAGCACGTTATACCAGTACCAACGTTTGAAGTTAAAAAAGATTTTTCGGGCTATTTCTTGGATAGTGTAAAAAGCCTGATATTTCGCGGCAGGCGCCCGCACGTTACCGAAAAGACCATCGTTAGGCCTACTTACAGCTATCGCGGGCGCTATACTATTTCGGAAAAGGCCATAGCCGACATAGTGATCTACAATTGTATGAATATACCGGCTATAAAGAATGTTTTAGGCGTAACGGTTAATATGGGGCAAGACGGTGTTACCATAGATGTAGATCTGGCGGTTGAGTATGGCTTCGATATGCGGGCGGCTTTACAACAAGCCCAAGGCCGCATTATAAAGGATGTTGAATATTTGACGGGCTTAAACGTGGATGAAGCCAACGTTTCAGCCCGCAGCATTGCTATGTGATAAAGAAAGGAGACTGCGGTGTATAAGGTATTGAATAAAGAAAGGCTGGCGCCAGGCATATTTCTTATGGATGTTGCCGCCCCGCTGGTTGCGCGCAAGGCCGAGCCTGGCCAGTTTATAATATTGCGCGTTTATGATATGGGCGAGAGGATACCGCTCACTATCGCGGATTACGATAGAGAGAAAGGTACCGTAACCATAGTGTTTCAAGTGGTCGGAAAAACTACGAAGCTGTTGTCTGAACTGGATGAAGGCGATTGCATATTGGATTTTGCCGGGCCGATGGGCAAGCCCTCAGAATTCGATGGTTTGCGCAGGGTGCTGGCTGTAGGCGGAGGCGTCGGAGTCGCGCCTTTATACCCACAAGTGCGCAAAATGCACGATATGGGCATTGATGTTGATGTTATAATCGGCGCTAAAAGCAAAGATTACCTGATACTTGTAGATAAGATGCGGCCGTATTGCACTAATTTATATATTGCTACCGACGATGGCTCGGAAGGCTTTCATGGATTTGTAAGCGATGTTTTGAAAAAGCTGGTAGAAGAGGATGGCGAGCGCTACGACAGGGTCATAGCTATAGGGCCGCTTATAATGATGAAGGTCGTATCCGAAATGACGAAACGATATGATTTGCCGACCATCGTGAGCATGAATCCTATAATGATGGATGGCACTGGCATGTGCGGCGCTTGCCGCGTCAAGGTTGGCGACGTGACGCTTCATGCCTGCGTAGACGGGCCGGATTTTGATGGTCACCTGGTGGACTTCGACGAGGCCATGAGGAGGCAATCTTTTTACAAAGATGAAGAGCGATTAGCCATGCAGATGCTGGAGCAAGAAGAGGGGGGACAGTGCCAATGCCATTAAGACTTGAGCGTACGCCAATGCGCGAACAAGACCCTATGGAGAGGCGGAGCAACTTTAATGAAGTGGCCCTTGGCTACTCGCCTGATGAGGCCATGCGCGAGGCGTCGAGATGCCTGCAATGCAAGCGCCCTTATTGCGTAGATGGTTGCCCTGTCCATGTTCAGATACCTCAATTCATTAAGCTGATAACGGAAGAGCGGTTTGATGAGGCCGCTCAAAAGATAAAAGAGACCAATAATCTTCCTGCTATATGCGGCAGAGTGTGCCCGCAAGAAGAACAGTGCGAGAGCCGCTGCGTTTTGAGCCGTAAAGGGGAGAGCGTGGCTATAGGCCGGCTTGAGCGGTTCGCGGCGGATTATCAGCTGCAAAAGGGCGTGCCTGAGCCGGCTTTGCCTGCGAAGCTAGGTAAAAAGGTTGCCGTAGCGGGCAGTGGTCCTGCCGGCCTTACAGCAGCGGCTGATCTGGCTAAATTAGGCTATGATGTTACGATATTCGAAAGCTTTCATGAGTTCGGCGGCGTGTTGGTTTACGGCATACCGGAATTCCGTTTACCCAAGGCTTTGGTTAAACAAGAAATAGAAAGCGTCCGCAAGCTAGGCGTAGAGTTTTTGCCCAATGTTATAATAGGCAGTACGCTGACTATAGACGATTTGTTTAACGATGGTTACCAGGCTATATTTATAGGCACCGGCGCAGGGCTGCCGAAGTTTATGGAAATACCGGGAGAGAGCTTAAATGGCGTGTATTCTGCTAATGAATATCTAACGCGCGTTAATTTGATGAAGGCCTATTTATTTCCCAAAGCCGATACGCCTATAAAGAAGCCGCATAAAGTGGCGGTGATAGGCGGTGGCAATGTGGCTATGGACGCGGCTAGGTGCGCTCTTCGCCTCGGCGCGGATGAGGTCCATATAGTTTACAGGCGGTCTAAAGCTGAGATGCCGGCTAGGCGCGAGGAGATACATCATGCTGAACAAGAGGGCATCATATTCGACCTTCTTACCAACCCGACGCGCATATTGGGCGAAAATGGCAGGGTAAACGCTATAGAGTGCATAAGAATGGAACTTGGCGAGCCTGACGCGTCTGGGCGCAGGCGGCCTATACCGGTTAAAGGTTCAGAATTTGTTATGGAGGCCGATGCTGTTATAATGGCTCTTGGGACAACGCCTAATCCTCTTATTGCTGCAACTACGCATGGGCTTGATATACAACCATGGGGCGGTATAATAGCGGACGAAGAGACCGGGGCAACTAGCAGGCCGGGCGTATACGCCGGCGGGGATGCTGTAACTGGCGCGGCTACTGTTATATTGGCCATGGGCGCTGGTAAAAAGGCGGCCGCTGCGATGCATAGATACTTGGAGGGAAATGGCCGTTGACTATAAACCAAATAAATAACGATACCGTAGTGCTGGACGATGTCCAGCACTTTTCGCTTAAACAGATATTTGAATCGGGACAGTGCTTCAGATGGAATCCGGGCGTTGACGGCGGATATGTAGGCGTGGCTATGGGGCGCGTGCTTGAAGCAAAACAAGACGGCCACAGCGTTGCGTTTACGCCTTGTGCGTTGAATGAGTTTAATGGCATATGGCGCAAATATTTCGACTTGGATACAGATTATGCCGTTATAAAGGAGAGGGTGTCCATAGATGATATTATGCGAAAGGCCGTAGAATTTGGCGATGGCATGAGAATACTTCGCCAAGACCCTTGGGAGTGCCTTATATCCTTTATAATATCGGCAAACAACCGCATACCGCGTATAAAATCCATAATAGAGCGCATATCGGGGCGATATGGCAAACCTATAGAATACAAAGGACGCATCTATCATAGTTTTCCAACGCCGGAGGCCCTGGCCTCGTGTTCTGCTGATGATATATGGCAATGCCGCTGTGGCTATAGAGCGCCTTATATAGTTCAGACCGCGTGCATGGTTGCCAATGGTGAGGCGGATCTAAATGCTATAGGCCAAATGGATTATGAGCAAGCGCACAAAGCGCTTATGAAGCTGCCAGGCGTCGGGCCTAAAGTGGCCGATTGCGTATTGCTATTTGGCATGGGCAAGGGAGAGGCTTTTCCGGTGGATGTATGGATAAAACGCGTTATGGATAGATTATATTTGCCAGGGGCTTCACTTAAGGAAATAAAGAAATGGGCCAAAGAGGCGTTTGACGGCTTAGCGGGCATGGCTCAACAATATCTTTTTTATTATATAAGAGAAAATCAGAGATAATTAAAATGATAAAGAGATAATACGACATATTTGTTTGTAAATAACGTATATAGCTTTTTATGGCCACATATGGCATTTGCTAATTGTAAAGGTGTTTTATAATATATTAACTGTGATTAGCACTCATTTTATGCGAGTGCTAACAAATACATAAATAAAATTTAGATGAGGAGGTTCTAAAAATGGCTCTTAGACCATTAGGTGATAGGATAGTTATAAAGCAAGTAGAAAAGGAAGAAACCACTAAAAGCGGAATCGTGTTGCCTGGTTCAGCGCAAGAGAAACCACAGATAGCTGAAGTAATAGCCGTAGGCCCTGGCGGAGTAGTGGACGGCAAAGAGGTTAAGATGGAAGTAAAACCGGGCGACAAAGTTATATACTCTAAATACGCCGGCACCGAAGTGAAATATGACGGCGAAGAATATATAATAATCAGGCAAAGCGATGTGCTTGCAGTAATAGAATAATTGAGGAACAAGGAGGGTAATAGATAATGGCAAAACAAATCATATATGATGAAGAAGCGCGTAAAGCTCTGGAAAAAGGTGTTAATGCGCTTGCTGATACTGTAAAGATTACATTGGGGCCAAAGGGCCGCAATGTTGTATTGGATAAAAAGTTTGGCGCGCCTACTGTGACGAATGACGGCGTTACTATAGCGAAAGAGATAGAACTGGAAGATCCATTTGAAAACATGGGAGCCCAATTGGTAAAAGAAGTTGCGACCAAGACCAATGATGTGGCTGGCGACGGTACTACAACCGCTACATTGCTGGCGCAAGCGATAGTAAGAGAAGGCCTGCGCAATGTTACCGCGGGCGCTAACCCGATGCTTGTAAAGCGCGGTATAGAGAAAGCCGTGGATACGGCAGTTGAAGAGCTCAAAAAAATAAGCAAGCCTATAGAAAGCAAAGAAGCTATAGCTCAGGTTGCCTCGATATCGGCTAATGATCCTAGCATAGGCGAAATGGTTGCCGAAGCTATGGACAAAGTAGGCAGGGACGGCGTAATAACCATAGAAGAGTCTAAATCGATGCTTACCGAACTTGAAGTAGTCGAAGGTATGCAATTTGACAGGGGCTACATATCCCCCTATATGGTGACCGATACTGAAAAGATGGAAGCAGTATTAGAGGATCCATATATACTTATAACTGATAAGAAACTGAGCAATGTGCAAGAGCTGTTGCCGATACTCGAACAAGTAGTGCAGCATGGTGGCAAGCTATTGATAATAGCCGATGATGTGGAAGGCGAGGCTCTAGCCACCTTAGTCGTAAACAAGCTAAGAGGGACGTTTAACTGTGTTGCCGTTAAAGCGCCTGGTTTCGGTGACAGAAGAAAAGAAATGTTGCGCGATATAGCCATTTTAACAGGTGGCGAGGTTATATCTGATGAATTGGGCTTTGATCTGAAAGAAGTCAAACTCAATCAGTTAGGCAGAGCTCGTTTGGTCCGCGTAGACAAAGAAAATACTACTATAGTGGATGGCGCTGGTCATCCTTCTGAGATAAAGGCGCGCATAGCGTCCATAAGGGCCCAGATAGAGGAGACCACATCTGATTTCGATAGAGAGAAATTGCAAGAGAGATTGGCTAAGCTGGCTGGCGGCGTAGCTGTCATAAAGGTTGGCGCGGCCACCGAAGTCGAGATGAAAGAGAAAAAGATGAGGATGGAAGACGCCTTATCAGCTACAAGAGCCGCTGTGGAAGAAGGCATAGTTCCCGGTGGCGGCGTAGCGCTAATCAATGTATTGCCTGCTCTCGACAAACTGCTTGCTGAAACTTCAGGCGACGAGAAAACAGGTGTCGCGATAGTAAAGAGGGCGTTAGAGGAGCCGGTGCGCCAGATTGCTACAAATGCCGGCTTTGAGGGCTCTGTCATAGTAGAGAAAGTAAAGAACAGCGCGCCTGGCGTAGGATTCAATGTATTGAGCGAAGAATACGTCGACATGATAAAGGCCGGTATAGTCGATCCTACAAAAGTAACCCGTTCTGCGCTGCAAAATGCGGCTAGTATAGCTGCTATGATATTGACGACAGAGAGCCTGGTGACCGATATACCTGAGAAACAACCGCCGGTACCAGCGCCAAATCCTGATATGATGTATTAATAAAAGTAGTAAGAATAAAAGCCCGCGAACGAATAATGTTCGCGGGCTTTTTCAATAGCAATATTAAAACAGCACATTTATAATATTCTTTACATCCTCGTCTACAACTTTGTAGCATATTTCCAAGCCCTCGCGCCGGCCTTCTATTATACCGGCGCTTTTGAGCTTGGCCAGATGTTGCGATACGGTGGATTGCGGTATGCCTAAGCATTCTTGTATATAGGACACGTTGCATTCATGTTCCATTAGCCCCTTTACTATACATAGGCGTTGCGGATGGGCGATAGCTTTGAGCTTTTGCGCAAGTTCTTCGTAGCGTTTCATATCTTCCATTTTATATAATTCGGATCCAAGGCATTATATGAACAGTGATGTATCGGACTGTTCAGCCGCCCCTATGAATGAAGCTACACCGCCTATTTCCACTCCGTCTATCAATTCTTCGGGTTTTATGCCCATTATATCCATGGACATGTTGCATGCCACTATCCTGACGCCGTTTTTTATAGCCTGTTGCATAAGTTCCTCTAATGAAAGTATGTTCTTTTGTTTCATAAGATGCCTGATGAGCTTGGGTCCAATGCCAAACATGTTCATTCGCGACAGAGAAAGTTTTAGAGAGCCCCTTGGCATCATAGCGCCGAACATTTTGCTTATGAAATCTTTCTGCACCGGTACTTTTTCAGGCTTGCGCAGGATATTGAGTCCCCAGAAAGTGAAGAACATTGTAACTTTGCGTCCCATGGCAGCGGCGCCATTGGCGATTATAAAGGAAGCGATGGCTTTGTCTAAATCACCGCTGAATATTATCATAGCCTTATCATGGCTTTGCTCAGCGGCAGCTTGCTGGGCAATCGGCTGTGCGGCGCTTTTTTGTATGCGCGCTACTATTGTTTTACCCTGCCAGTTCAGGTCTAAAAGTTTGTGACCTGTGCGCTCGCACCAGACCTTTATGTCATTTTCAAAGCCGGGGTCGCTGGCCTTTACTTGTAGAATATCGCCGGCCTTCATGGTTTGCATGGCATTGTATACCTGTATTATCGGGCCAGGGCACTGCAGGCCGCATGCATCTATTTCTATGGTATTAACTGAAGTTTGACCGGGCAATTGTTCTTTATGCGATTCTTCTATACGGGTTGTGTTGAACGAATCGTCGTATTGAAACATAACTTCGTTGGTTTGACGGCTTGTTGCCACTTCATATGTCCTGTAACCGCCGCTTAGGTTTTTGACATTGGCAAAACCATGCTGTTTTAATATTCTACAGGCTATATAACCGCGCAATCCAACTTGGCAGAATATTATTATGTCTTTATCTTTGGGTATTTCATCTAGCCTTTCGCGAAGGTCGTCGAGCGGTATGTTTACGGCACCCTCTATCGTGCCAATATTATATTCTACGGGGGTGCGCACGTCTATCAGCACAGTTTTATCCTTATCGCGCTTGTCTATTTCATTCCAGTGTATAACATCGCAGTCGCCGCGCAGTATGTTAGCGGCAACAAAGCCAGCCATATTCACTGGGTCTTTAGCGGCTGAGTAGGGCGGGGCGTATGCAAGCTCGAGTTTCTCCAGATCATATACCGTCATATCAGCACGCATTGCTGTAGATATAACGTCTATGCGCTTGTCGGCACCTTCATAGCCTATGACCTGCGCGCCTAATATTTTGCCGTTATCGGGCGTAAATATCAATTTTATGGATAGGGGCAGCGCGCCAGGATAATAGCTGGCATGTGAATTGGGATGAACGATGGATTTTTGATATTTTATGCCAAGTTTCTTCAATTGCGATTCGTTGTTGCCTGTTGTGGCTACGGTCAAATCAAATACTTTGGCTATTGAAGTACCTAAGGTTCCTTCATAAGTGCTGGGGCGCCCTGCTATGTTATCGGCGGCTATGCGTCCCTGCTTGTTGGCAGGCCCGGCAAGCGGTATTATCGCATCTTGGCCTGTAACAAAATCCTTGACCTCTATAGCGTCGCCTACGGCGTATATATCTGGATCTGATGTGCGCATGTGCTCGTCTACCATTATGCCGCCACGCTTGCCTATAGCGAGGCCGGCTTCTTTTGCAAGCTTTACGTCCGGTTTTACGCCTATGCCCATAATGGCTATATCTGTTTCTATTGTTTTGCCACTATTTAAAACAACGGTTATGTGATCGCTTGCGGGCTTTATGGCGCTTACGCCGTCTTTTAAATATAAGCCTATGTTTTTGCTGCGCAGGTGATTGTGCACGATAGCAGCCATTTCATAATCAAGCGGTGCCATGACGTGCTCGGCTAGCTCTACTATGGCGACATTTAGACCGCGTAAATGCAGGTTTTCAGCGATTTCAAGGCCTATAAAGCCACCGCCAATTACAACGGCGTTGCGCGCTTGTCCTTTATCTATATAGCTCTTTATCCTGTCCGCGTCGGGGATGTTTCGTAAAGTGAAGACGCGCTCATCGTCTATGCCTGGTATATCCGGTCTTACAGCTTCCGCACCGGGCGATAATATAAGCTTGTCGTAACTTTCGGTATATTCTCTGTTATTTGCTAAATCTTTTACTATGACCTCTTTTTTATCTGGCAATATTTTAACGACCTCATTTTTTACCCTTACATCGATTTTAAAACGTTTGGCCATAGCCTCTGGTGTCTGAACGAGCAGCTTATCCCTGTCGCTGATCACGCCGCCTATATAATAGGGCAAGCCGCAATTGGCAAATGAGATGTGTTCGCCTCGTTCAAAAAGTATTATCTCCGCATTTTCGTCTAATCTCCTTAACCTGGCGGCCGCTGATGCGCCTCCGGCCACGCCTCCTACTATTAATATCTTCATAATAGTACTCCTTTCCAAGCATATCTGTATATTACAATATTATAATATATTAATATAATTGTCAAATATTTATCAAGCATTCTTTAATTAAGCCGCGAATTGTAGATACTGTGAATAATAACTTTTATGATGTGGCTTTTTGTGGTAAAATTAATGCGATGAGGAGGATGGGCAGTGATTGAGATAGATTGCATAATACCGGACATATCGTATGTGGTATATAGGCGGTGTACCCCTGACTGGCATTTAGCCAACCGCAGGTTAAGCTTTTATAATCTCATGATTTTAACCGAAGGGCAGTGCTTATTCGCATGGGAAAATGGCTCAATAAAACTGACAAGAGGCGATGGGGTCTTGATACCGCCGGGTGTGCTTCATTCCGCTGTTACGGATAAAAAGGATCTCATGTCATGTTATGCGTTTAACTTTCAATATCATTGCGCGTGTTTGGAAGAAGGCGATCTTAGAATATATGATTATAATGATATGCCTCTGCCTATAGATTTGACCTTTAAAGTTGCTAATCTTGACAGGATAATAAGCGTATTGCATGAATTGAACGCCATATGGATAAGACAGGGCAGGGGTTATAAGGCTAAAATCAACGGCCTGTTTAATGTGGTTATAGGAGAGCTTATAGGCCAAAACAGGCTTAAGGGGATAAATCCCGTTAACATAAAGCGCATAGAAGCCGTCATAAAATATATAAATGAAAACTATGAAGGCCGTATATCCATAGCGGATTTAGCCGAGCGCGCTGGTTTGAGCCCAAGCTATTTTGAAGCGGAATTTAAGCGGGTCATGGGCTGCACGCCTATTGAATATATAAACGGTTTAAGGGTGGACCGTTCGATAGAACTGCTTTTATCCGGCAACTATACGATAGGAGAAATAGCGGAGATGGTTGGCTTTAACGATATATTTTACTTTAGCCGCGTATTCAAATCTAAAAAGGGCATAAGTCCTTCTAATTACATAAAATCATTGTAAGATAATGCAAAAACAAATAGTTTTATCTATGTGAATGAAGGTCCGGATATTGTATCATGATAATATAATCCACAGCAGGAGGATAAAAACTATGACGAGCAGGGAAATAATAAAACGCGCTATAGACTTTCAAAATCCGGAGAGAATAGGGTATGACTTTTTGCCGCCTCATCCGAGCGATATGGTCTGGGGGAGCGTCAGCACTGGCAGAGCCACTAAATGGGGCAAGGACCCTGAGCTGTTAAAGCTCGTGCCGGGTTTTAATGGCGAGGTGTATATGGACGAATATGGCAATATATGGGGACGCCTAGAGAGCATGACCAAAGGAGAAGTGATACGCGGCGCTTTAGAAGATGGCTGGGAAGGGCTGGATAGTTACAAATTGCCGGATTATTCACCTATTGAGCTTTATCAACCGGCTAAAGAGCGTTTTGAAGCTGAACCCCAAAAATACAGATTGGGAGGGCTGCCGGGTTTTCCGTTTGCCATAATGCGGTATATAAGGCGCATGGAAAACTTCTTGATGGACGTATTGTTATATAAAGAGGAAGTGCTGCGCTTGAATGATATGGTCGTGGACATGCTGCTAAAAGTCATAGACAACTATGCTGTCATAGGAGCCGACGGAGTGACATTTGCTGAGGATTGGGGGACGCAGGACCGCCTTCTTATAAGCCCTAAGACGTGGCGTGAACTCTTTAAGCCATCGTTTAAAGTTCTTGTGGACAGGGCCCATTCCCATGGTATGCACGTTCTCATGCATTCATGCGGCTACATATACGATATAATACCTGACCTCATTGAGGTTGGCATAGATGCGCTTCAACTCGACCAGCCCGAGCTTATGGGCGTCGAACGCTTAGGAGAAAACTTTGGTGGCAAAATAGCTTTTTGGTCACCTGTAGATATACAGAAGGTCATGCAGACCGGCAACGAGCAGCTCATAAAAGAAGAAGCGCGGAAGATGATATATTACTTTGGCCGCTATGGAGGAGGCTTTATAGCAAAGGATTATCCGCAATGGGAAGCTATAGGCGTTAAAGAAGAATGGGCGCAGTGGGCCAGGGACGCTTTTATGAACGCTTGACTCAGGCTAAAGAAAAAAATTTTTTCGCTAATGCTTGACTTTACTTGCCGAAGGTTTATAATTGTCATATAAATAGCTGTAATACAGGTAAACAGCATACAGAATACATAATCTAGAAAGAGGTAATGGGAACATGTCAGTAGGCGAAAATTTGGAAAGGCTCTTTTCACTGGAGGGCAAGGTAGTTCTTCTAACAGGGGCAGCCGGCGGTATAGGCAGCGCGTTGGCGAACGGTCTTGCTGATGCGGGCGGGGATATGGCGCTGTGCGATGTGGCCATGGACAGGCTCGCTGAGGTAGAGCAGGAAATAACGGCAAAGGGTAACAAGGCCAAAAGCTTTAAACTGGATTTATTGCAAATGGATTCCATTAAAGATTGCGTGGCTAATGTCATAGACAATTATGGCAGGATAGATGTATTAATAAACTGTGCAGGCATTAATAAAAGGGAAGGTTTCCTCGATGTGGAAGAAACCACCTATGATAAGATAATGAATATAAATCTAAAAGGGCTTTTCTTTTTGACCCAGGAAGTTGCCAAGCAAATGGTTAAGCAGCACAGCGGCAATATTATAAACATATCTTCACATAATGCCGTAGGCATGTTAGGCGGCTGCAGCGTGTATGGCGCGAGTAAAAGCGGCGTAGCGGCGCTTACGCGTTCTATGGCTATAGAGTGGGCAAAGCACGGCATCAGGGCCAATGCTATAGCTCCTGGCCACATACTTACGCAGCTTACAACTGAGACGTGGGATAATCCCGAGAAGGCGAGATATTTGAGAGAGCGCATAGCTTTGGAAAGGCCCGGTAATCCAGAAGAACTTGTAGGCGTTACAGTAATGCTAGCTTCTGACGCGTCTAGCTATATAACCGGCACAATGATACATGTCGATGGCGGTTGCTTAGCGGGTGGCTCGCCGTGGCCATATGATACAAAATATTGATAAAGGATGAAACAGAGGTTTTTATATGGGAATTCAGCCTATAAAAAAGGCAAATGTAAGCGAGCAGGTATATGAACAATTAAAAAAGCAGCTTCTCAGCGGCGAGTGGAAACCGGGCGATAAGCTGCCATCGGAGAACGACTTAGCGGAAGCGCTAGGTGTCAGCCGAATAACGGTGCGCCACGCCGTACAAAAGCTCGCGGCTTTAGGACTTGTTGAAACCAGGTCGGGCGAGGGGTCATTCGTAAAAGAAGTGACTCCAGGCATATACATGAATGACATAATACCGCTCTCATATCTAGGAGAGAATTCCACATTGGAAGTGTTAGAGTTCAGATATGTAATCGAGTCCGAATCTGTGGGCCTCGCGGCCGAGCGAGCAACGCAAGATGATATAAACGACTTAAAAAGCATAGTGGATGAGATGAAGGCCAGCAGGGATGATGTGAGGCGTTTTGCAGAAGCCGACCTTCGCTTTCATTTTAAAATTGCCCAGATCACGCGCAATTCGCTCATTATAAAGACATATGAGATTTTGAACGATGTTTTGAAAAGTGCCATGAACGATATTGTTAAAAAAACCGGCTTTGAGAATGGCATATATTACCACGGCAAATTGATAGAGGCCATAGCGAACCGTGACGGCGAACGCGCAAAAGCTGTTATGAAAGAACATGTTCATATAACGATGGAAAGCTTTGAAAATAAAGCAAAAAAAGCATAGGAGATACTTACATGAAAAGAGAAGAACTGATAAAAGAACTAGAAGCAAAAGCCAAAATACTGAGACGGGATATCGTCGAGATAGTGGGAGTAGGACTGCCCGGGCACATAGGAGGGTCATGCTCAGCCGCTGACATAGTAGCGGCGCTGTACTTTCACAAAATGCACATTGACCCCAAAGACCCCAAAAAGCCAGACCGCGACAGATTCTTACTGAGCAAAGGCCACGCGGCCATAGTACAATACGCAGCACTAGCAGAACTTGGCTTCTTTGACAAAAGCGAACTAAAAAAATGCAAACAACTCGGGGCCATGCTGCAAGGGCATCCCGATTACCGAAAGACCCCAGGCGTAGAAGCCAACACAGGCTCACTAGGGCAGGGCCTGTCCATAGGATTAGGCATGGCGCTCGGACTAAGACTGAACAACATACCCAGGAAGGTTTACGTAATAATAGGCGACGGAGAAATGGCCGAAGGGCAGATTTGGGAAGCAGCGATGGCAGCAGCCAACTTCAAGACCGATAACCTGGTCGCCATACTAGACAACAACGAACTACAAGCCACCGGCCCGATAAAAGAAAGATTCAACACCTATCCCATAAAACCCAAATGGGAGAGCTTCGGATGGCATACAATAGAAATAAACGGCCATGACATGGGCCAGATAATAGACGCACTAGACGCAGCCGATGAAACAAAAGGCCAGCCCACAATAATAATAGCCCATACCATAAAAGGCAAAGGCATAAGCTTTGCCGAAAACGTACCAGAATATCACAACGGAGCCCTGACCCCCGAAACATACCAAAAAGCACTAGCAGAATTATCATAACGAAAGGATAATCTGAAAAATGAATTACACAAACCAAAGAACAGCCTATGGCAACGCATTAGTAGAACTAGGCAAACAAAACGAGAACATAGTAGCCCTAGAAGCAGACCTGGGCAAATCCACCATGTCATACATGTTCCAACAACAATTCCCCGACAGATACTTTGAGATGAGCATAGCCGAACAGAACATGGCATCCACAGCAGCAGGGCTATCACTAACCGGCAAAATACCATTCATACACTCATTCGCAGTATTTGCGACCGGCAGGACATACGACCAAATACGCCAGACCATATCCATAGGCAGACTAAACGTCAACATATGCGGCTCATCAGCCGGCCTATCAGACTTTGGCGACGGCTCAACACACCAATCCGTAGAAGACATAGCCCTGATGAGAGCCATACCAAACATGACAGTATTCTGTCCGGCAGACGCCAACGAAGTGAGCAAAATAGTAAAAACCATGGCAGCAATAGACGGTCCGTGCTACATACGCATAAACCGCAACGACTACCCAAACATCACAGCCGAAGACACGCCATTTGAAACAGGCAAACCCCTGATACTAAAAGAAGGCAGCGACATAGCCGTATTCACCATGGGCATAATGGGCACAAAAGCACTAGAAGCAGCCAGGGCACTAGAAGGCAAAATATCCCTAAAAATAATAAACATAAGCACACTAAAACCTCTTAACGCACAAGCAGTAATAGAAGCGGCCAAAAACTGCAAAGCCGTAATAACAGCCGAAGAACACAGCATAATAGGCGGATTAGGCAGCGCCATAGCGCAGGCACTAGCCAAAGAATGCAAACCCATCGAATTCATAGGCATAAACGACACATTCGGATGCAGCGCCCACAACTATGACGAATTACTAGAATACTACGGCCTGACGGCACAAGCCATAACAGACGCAGCCCAAAAACTATACAAATAAAAACAAAAAGGAGAAGATACAAATGAAGATAGGATTCATAGGCTTAGGCATAATGGGCAAACCCATGGCCAAAAACCTAATAAAAGCAGGCCACGAACTAATAGTATACGACATAATAAAAGACAACATAGACAACCTAGTAGCAGCCGGAGCAAAAGGGGCCTCATCAGCCAAAGAAGTAGCCGAACAATGTCCCATAATCATAACCATGCTGCCCAACTCACCTCACGTAAAAGAAGCAGTCATGGGCAAAAACGGCGTACTAGAAGGAGCAAAACCCGGCACCATACTCATAGACATGAGCTCCATAGCACCGCTGGCCTCACAAGAGATATGCAAAGCGTGTGAGGAAAAAGGGGTAAAGATGATAGACGCACCAGTGAGCGGAGGAGAACCCAAAGCCATAGACGGCACACTAGCCATAATGGTAGGCGGGGACAGAGCCGTATACGAACAAGTATACGACATACTCATGGTTATGGGCTCAAGCGCGGTATATTGCGGCGACATAGGAGCGGGCAACACCACAAAACTAGCCAACCAAGTAGTAGTAGCGCTGAACATAGCGGCCGTATCCGAAGCCTTTATGCTGGCTACCAAAGCAGGCGTAGACCCGAAGCTGGTATTTGAAGCCATAAAAGGAGGATTAGCCGGCTCGACCGTTATGAATGCAAAAGCGCCTATGATAATGGAAGGCAACTATGAGCCGGGGTTTAAAATAGACCTTCACATAAAAGATTTGAACAACGTATTAGAAACAGGCCACAATGTAGGGGCGCCGCTTCCCCTTACAGCGTCGGTAATGGAGATACTGCAGGTGCTTCATGCAGACGGGTACGG